>Ga0209390_10002866_pt1 | contig 29170 bp, 22 predicted proteins | sample BON01_FD_187212 | JGI IMG/M metagenome (GOLD analysis project Ga0209390, IMG submission 187212) | Freshwater microbial communities from Lake Bonney liftoff mats and glacier meltwater in Antarctica - BON-01 (SPAdes) (version 2) | ecosystem: Environmental > Aquatic > Freshwater > Ice > Glacier...
CTACTCCTGAAGAACTCCGCCAATTTACCAACCGGACTTACGTAATCCAACATCTGACGATCCTCCGTGAATACCCCCCCAACTGCCTTAAATCTCGCTGGAAACAAAAACTGTGTCAAGGCCATATTTTCAACAGCCTATGCCACTCTGTTGATCAACATGGAATCGAAGGCAGATCAGCCAAAATACGCCACAGCGTTTCGGAAAACTTTGATGCCGTCGCCTTCGCCACGAAGTCCGAGGCGTGTCCATTGAGGATGCTGAGTTGCAAAAAGAAAGCGTTCCGGATGGGGCATCAGGCCGAGGACTCGACCTGTGGTGTCGCAGAGCCCGGCGATGTTTGCGATCGAGCCGTTTGGATTTTCTGGTTCCGGCAGCAGATCAATGCGAGTCGGATCGCCTGTGGTCTTGAGCATTTCAGTCGCGGCTGGTGACCAGTAGCAGGCGGCAATTTGCGAGTTATCTCGAAGCTCATCAAGCAACTCCGGATACTTTAATGCGATACGACCTTCGGCGTGAGCCATGGGGACGTCGAACTCATCAACGCCTTTCAAGAAGACGCTGTTGCTCGATGTGACCTTCAGCCTCACCCAGCGGTCGGTGTAGCGGCCGTTGGCGTTCCATGTCAGTGTGACCTGATCTTCCCAAGCTTTGTCCAATGGGTTTTCAATGCCGCGCCTCATCAACAGGCCAGCCTTTAGAATCGTCTGGAAACCGTTGCAGATGCCAAGTAGCAACTTGTCGGCCTGCAAGAACTCTCGCATGGCTTCGTTCAGTTGGCCACGAAGCTGTCGCGAAAAGATCACACCGGCACCGAGGTCGTCGCCGTAGCTGAAGCCGCCCGGAATACACAGGATCTGATACTGACTCAGTTGCGCAGGATCTTCCAGCAGGCGAAACAGATGAATGCGATCGGCAGACGCACCAGCAAGTTCGAATGCATGAGCAGTCTCAACGTCACAATTCGTTCCTGGGGCTCGCAAAACACAGACTCGAGGAGCAGTCATGAGATTCAATTCGTTTTCATTTACGGGGCGATGCATGCGTAGGACGGGTCTCCAGACCCGTCCTGATCCGTTTCCACAGCGATTTTTACCACTGATCGGAAATCATTTCATCTGGTTCGGCGATCACTGTTCTGGAATTCTCGCCAACCCTTGTTCCGAGGCTCCAGCCTCGGAACACACTGTCTTGGAGGCTCCGGCCTCCCGAGAGTGTCGGTGGAGGCGGGAGCCTCCAGTGCATTGCGTTCCAGGGCTGGAGCCCCGGAACGAGAATCGAAGCCGATTTTAAGCAGAGATAATTCCTTCGTGGCTATTCGCATTCCTGATTCGACTTTACAGTACCGTCATGCCGCTGGATCTCGATGACACAATTGTCGCCCTTGCATCACCGCCCGGCCCTGCCCTGCGCGGAATTGTGAGAATTAGCGGAGTGAACACGGCCGATGTTGTGGCCAGGCTGTTCACTCCGGATGTTGAATCAGCCGATTGGCGTTCCACCAAACTGCCTCGCCGGTTCACGGGGCAACTGGATCTGGCGTCAGTCATGGTGCCAGTCCCTGCGGCACTGATGTACTGGCCGACGAGGCGAAGTTACACGGGCCAGCCGATGGCGGAATTCCATCTCAGTGGGTCCGTGCCGTTGGTCGAAGCCACCCTGGAGCATCTTTGTGAAAACGGTGCCCGCCTTGCTCGGCGCGGGGAATTTACGATGCGGGCATTTCTGTCCGGACGAATTGACTTGCTGCAGGCCGAAGCGGTGATCGAAGTTATCGAAGCGACTGATCATGATGAACTGCAAAAAGCGCTGTCGCAATTGGGAGGAAGAATCACATCGCGATTGCGACAACTGCGGATCGACCTGATCGCGCTGCTCGGTGACCTGGAAGCGGGTTTGGATTTCGTCGATGAAGATATCGAATTCATTACGAAGTCAGAAATCGCCGTTCGACTGGAAGCGGCTTTGGTGCTGCTCAATGAACTGGCCGATGTCTCGGCGACTCGGCTGCCTGCGGGATATCGCCGTCGCGTCGTGCTGGCGGGATTGCCGAACGCAGGCAAGAGCACGCTCTTCAACAGCTTGATTGAAAAGCACCTCGCAATTGTATCGCCGATTGCCGGAACAACGCGCGACTATCTGACTGCCACGCTGCGACTTGATTCCATGGAAGTGGAACTCATCGATACTGCCGGCTGGGAAGACGCCGCTGATCTGATCATGGAGCGGGCTCAGGAATTACGAGCGGAACAGGTTTCGGCGTCCGATTTGGTTGTCTGGTGTACGGCGGCCGATTTATCCGGGGACGTTGGCGACGAAGACGCACGATTGCAGCAACTGGCCTTACAGCATTGTCCCACGATGTTGAAGGTTCTGACGCGTTGTGATCTTGTCGGTGATGAAACGAAGTCAGGTGACAAAACGTCGAGTCTGCGTATCAGTGCCGCGAGTGGCGACGGCATTGAGTTATTACGTACGACGCTTCGCCAGCAGCTCACGGGAACTCAATCTGCACGCAGCGAATTGTTGGGGACCACAGCCGTGCGTTGCCGTGACAGTCTGCATCGCACAATTCAATCGTTGGCACAAGCGAAGTTGGCCACGACTGAACTGCGTGGTGATGAATTGATTGCGGTCGAGATTCGACAGGCGTTGCAGGAATTGAGCGTGATTCTTGGTGAGGTCTATACCGACGACATTCTGGATCACATCTTCAGCAACTTTTGTATTGGAAAATGACGAAACGTCAGGCCTGAGGCTGCATGTTTTCAGCCGCGTGGAATTCGACTGGGCGAAATTCGGCGTTTGCACGTGATCGCGAGGCTTCACGGAATGTCAGCAGTCGATCGTCGGCAGGATCCCACAGCTTCAACCTTAGGCACCGGACAATCTCGACGGGCGACAGTGTTGTCACTGTGGGTGACTGCAATTCTTTCAGGCCAGCCATGGCTTCAGGCAGCCTGTAGAATGGGATGCGAGCATTCAGATGATGGACATGGTGATAGCCGATATTTCCGGTAAGCCAGTGCATGATTGGTCCCATCTTCATGAAGCTTGATGAGCTTAATGCAGCATAGACATGATCCCATTCTTTCCCGTGCCGCCGTTTCATACCGGGAAAATTATGTTGAGCATAAAACAAATATGACCCCAAGCCCGTGATGATGAACATTGGCATCAGCATACCCAGGAATAGTGCCTGCCACGAAATTAAACTCAGGGCCACTGCGACCAGGATATGCAATCCAACGGCCATCGCACCGTCGTAGTGTTTTTTGGGATTGCTGATAAATGCCCAGAGTGACATTTCCCAAAAGAAGATCGTGGCATAGCCAAACAGAATCGTTAGAGGATGTCGCATCGCCGCGTACATGAATCGTTCCCACCTTGTCGAGTCCGCATAGTCGGCGGTACTCATGACAGGAAACGTTCCAAGAGTCCGTCCATACTTTCGGGCGTTGTGCTTGTGATGGTCATCGTGGGAGTGCTTCCAGACTGTTGGAGGGCTCAGCACCAGAAGTCCATAAAATCGCAGGATCGCACCGGCAACTCGAGAGTTCGCAAGAATAGTGCCATGCATGTAGTCGTGATAAATGATGAACAACCGCACCAGGACCAGGCTGCCGACAATGCTGCTGGTGACACAGACGGCCAGCGGAAGTTTCATGCAGGCAACAGCGAGTAAAGCTGCAGCGATGGAGACTGTGGAGACAAGGTGCCACCAGCTTTTGATCCGCTGTTCGCGTGCGTAGTGATTACTGGCGATCAACAATTCTTTCCCGCTTCGCATCGTAGCTTTTCTTTGGGTGATTTCGGGCTGCCATGCTATAGCCTCCGCGAGATCGGATTCATGGATCGTGACTTAAATGGTATCAATCCGGCGCAATAGGGTCTGATTTGTCGCCAGTCACCAACTCTGGTAATGATAGGCGAAATCGACAATCGGGATGTCGAGTCTCGGTCACACTTTTGTCAAACCTGCGTCACGTTTGCAATACTCCGGGCTTGTAATTTTTACACAGTGGCGACACGGGAGTCTGCCGCTGGCCAATTTTCGTGCATTAGCCAGCTTTTTTCACTTCCTGCCAGCGGGCGATCTTGTTTCGGAGGGTACGAGGCGTGACGCCAAGCTCAGCCGCGGCTTCGGCCTTATTGCCCTGGAAGCGTCGGATTCTTGAAAGGATGACAGCTCGTTCGATTTCATCCAACGGCATTGTCAGGAATTCCGGAGGCAGATTGTTGTTGCTGTCGGAGCTGGACTTAATGTTGCCAAAATCAATTTGCCTGATCATGAACGTTTCCGCCTCCACGCAGGCGCGATGAATCAGATTTCTCAACTGTCGCACGTTGCCGGGCCAGTGGAACGAATTCAGTTGTCCAACGACTTCGTCGGCAATATCAGTTACTCGCGTTTCATTTTCCGAGCCGAACTGTTCAATAAAATGCCGCGCGAGAATCTGGATATCGTCCGGCCGTTCGCGAAGTGGAGCAAGCCGGATTGAGAGAACATCAAGGCGATGATATAGGTCCTCTCGAAATCGTTTCTCGGCGACTTCTTTCAGCAGATCCCGATTTGTCGCCGCGATAATGCGTGCGTGAACACGCTGCACATCGGTGCTGCCCACGCGCACGTATTCGCCTTCCTCAAGGACTCGAAGAAGCTTCGCCTGAGTTGGCAGCGACAATTCGCCGATTTCATCCAGGAATAGCGTGCCATCTCCGGCTGCGTGCAAAAATCCATCATGTCGCCGTAAGGCACCTGAGAATGCTCCTTGTTCATGTCCGAACAATTCGCTTTCCGCGAGTCCATCATGAAATGCCGCACAATTGACTCGCACACAGGATCGACCGGAGCGCGCGCTTTGTTCGTGCAAATACTGAGCAAGCAGCTCCTTGCCAGTGCCACTTTCACCTGTGATCAGCACAGTTCCTGAAGATCGTGCAAAACGCCGAGCCTTTGCCAGTGTCTTGTCCATTGATGATGATTCGAAGATAAGCATAGAAGGCACGATTTGAGATTTGAGATTTGAAAACTGAAAACTGAAAACTGAAAACTGAAAACTGAAAACTCAAACCGTCTTCAGTGATTTTTGATACGCAGAGTGCATCGATTTTCTGCGTGTATCAATGTCGAGCTGCGGTGACATGTCGTCTCGCATCTTTTCGAAGATGCTTTGTAATGAGTTAATACGTCCAACCAGAGTCTTCAATTGTTGTTCGTGGCGAGCAAGCGATTCTTTCAGCAATGCTGATGGAGTGAGCTTCAACGAAGAGAATCCCGAATACGCGGTGGATACTTTTTGCTGTGCGGAGACGACGTGGTTGAGGGATCGCTGCAGTTGGGAAACTGAATCCGGCTCGCCAAGTTCTCGTCGATTCGCCGCTTGCTCAAGTCGTTCGATCAGCCGCACAGCGTCGGCAAATACTGTGCTCTGGTCCTGAACGCAGTCCAGAAGCATTTGTTCTGATGACAAGACCTGATGAGTTGGTATGTTCATCTTTTGCAGGCTCCAGATTCTACTATTCATTCGGACACTGTTGACGTCGCTATCTTCTCGGCTGGCGGCACAACAACTGCCGCTTCTACGTTTTCAATCACTTTCAGGGACTGCTCAACGCTATGATCCTGCAACGCTTTTTCGAGGACACGCATGTTTTCCAGAGTCTCCACCCACCAATGCGCCTGCTGGCTGAGCCAGCCAGCTTCTGGTTGGCTGGCAAGTTTGCGATATCGATTGGATGCTTCCGCAGGATTTCCAAGGCGGCGAAGACAGTTTGCAAGTTGATACTGCACCCAGAATTTTTGCTGGGACGACAGTTCCGGACCTGTCGTCTGCTCATACATTTCAAGCGCCAGTGGATACTCTCCAACGGCAAAAAGATTGTTTGCTAAACCCAGGCGGTCGATCGGACCATCAACAACAACTTTTTCCAGCAGAGAAGCATTTGCAGTAGGCTCTATGGCAGCTTGCGGTGACTCTTCGGATATGTTTCTTTCGGATGTGTTTTCGTCAGCGATATTTTCTTCCGTCTGAATCTTTTGATCTGAGGTCGGTGCGTTTGGATCGTTTGAGTTCTGCGATGATGCACTGTCGTCAGATGGATGTTGTTCGGGATCATTGGGATCGTTACTCCCAGCGTCCCTGCCGGATATTAAATCGCGAGATGGGTTGAGTGGTTGGGTTCCTGCTCCTGTGTCACCTGGCTTGACCGGAATAGAATTGTCGCCGGTGTTGTTCGCCGTCATCTGCGTCGTGGTTTCGGCCGCCTCCGCCTGGCGAGAACGTAGCTGCAGGAGTTGCATCTGAAGTCGCAGAAATCGCTGGGCGCGTTCGCGGAGATAGGCGTCGTCGCTTTTGAGGTCGTCTTCCAATGTTTTTGTCAGTCCGGCGGAAGATTTCGAAGTCTTCGGCTGCATTGCAGATTTATTACCTTCTGCTGTCATGTCCGTTTGATTGATTAACGTCGGCAACTCTGGAGACGGCGGTGCTGCTGATGGCGGGGCCGATGTTAGCGGGGCAGCGAGTTTGGTGGATTCGGCCGGTGAATTTGGCGTCACCCGTGGCGAATTCATGATTGTCAGCGAACCTGGCGGTGTTGTCGGTTTAAGTGCGTTCGTATCAGTTATTGCTTCACGTTGCCTTCGCAATGCGTTAAGTAACTGCTCTTTGACGGACGCAGATGATATCGCAGGGGCGGGCGTTTCGTCTGAAGTCGCGTTTGATTCAGCCGCTGCAGCATCGAGCGAATTGTCCGCAGGCACTGCTGAATCGTTCGCTTCCGGTGATGTCGATTCCGCGATGGCGGCCGTGACGCCTTCATCCATTCCACGCGCGTTGGCGAATTGAATGTTGGATTTTTTCGTGGAATCGACCTGAGAGGGGGTCCACAAACCTACGGATCTTGACGGAGTGCGATTCCATGTCCCGGAGGCTGAGTTCATGTTGTCAATCCGGGGACTGAATGCTGCTGCAGATCGCTGAGTGGCTGTTGGCGAGGTGGTTGGTTCTGTCGACTTCGTTTTGAGAGACGGTGCGGCCGCAGCCATCTCGCCTGACAACGCTGTAGGTTGTTGTGCTATAGCCGCCATCATGGCGAGGGACGCAAAGAGGATGCGATTCGTTTTGTTGGTTTGTGAATAAAGACCCATCAGCGACCAGGCCTTTCATTTGAAGTCGGACGTTTAGTGTTTTCTTTCGATGCATTCGCTTTAACGTCCGGGGATGCTTCTTGTGCCGTTTCTTCGGGCAGCATTCCTGCAAAGCAATAGATTGCCGCCTGATGATCTCTCTTGCGCTCGTAGGCTTGCCCCATGATCCGCAATGCCGCGCGTTCAAGTTGAGGTGCGTCGGTGGCATCAATCAGCAGGCGACAAGTTCGAATGGCTTCCTCCGGATGATTTTGTTCCAGTGAAACCTCGGCGGATTTCAGCTTTGCCTGTAATGTCATTTGATCAACTTCCACTCTTGTTAAGCTTGTGAGTAGCAGGCGAGCCTCTTCGAACTCGCGATCCTTTTGGTAGCGGCCGACAAGGCGCATGACCGTTCGATCACGTAGCCACGACGCAGGCAGTTTCTTGAGTGCCAGTTGATAGGCATCGTTGGATTGTGAGTCCAGACCCAGTTCTTCGCAGGCTTCAGCAACCAGCACCGCCCAGTGACCACCGCAGTAGTTTTCCGGTTTGAATTCGGCGAGAGCTGCGACGACTGCCCAGCCTTCGCGTTCGCGCCGATCCGCCAGTACTGCAGCTCGAAAACGTGCAAATGCTGACACAAAGGCAGCGGCCTCGCGTCCTGGTCCGTTGGCCATTTCTTCGCGACGTTCCATGAGGACGCTGTTTGCACCTTGAGGATTGCCAAAGATCAGATAGGCACTTCCCAATTGCAATGCTGCGTAAGGTTCCATCGTAGAGCCTTCGCTCAATGAAACGCCGCGCATCATATTTGAAATTGCAAGCTTGCTCTGATCGTCTTCAAGGAATAGGCGACTGACAAATATGTATGCCGCGATTTTGACGTCGGTCAATCCATCAGCGGCATCAATGCTGCGCAGGAACGCTTCACGAGATTCATTGCGTTCATTCAATGCCATCAGACATTTTCCAAGATTAAACGCAGCCTCTGTTTCTACCACGGAACGAGGTTCAGACTCCAACTGCACTTGCAGGAACTGCACCGCATCCGCAGGTCGCTTTTGTTCGTACAGCAATGTCGCCAATGCCAGGCGGCTGTGTCCTGCCTGGCGTGATGTCGCTCCGTCAGTCACGGCGATTCGCAGAATTCGCTCTGCTGCATGCAAACGACATTTACTAAATTCCTCGGGCGTTAATTCATCCCGATACTGAATGAAGATCGTTTCATTTTTCTGCGTCCAGCATAGGTCGTAAGGAATTGTCATCCCGTCCAGCAGAATAGCCAGTCGCGAGTTATCAATGTGGACTTGTTGTGTGCGACCCTGCAATCGCATTGACGCTTGAGATGAAACATCCAGTTGCAGCCGACAGCCACTGACCAGATTCTTCAGCATCGGTTCCAATCGCGAGGTTCCGCAGCTGAGGCGAACGGAGATGCCATTCGGAGTCTTGTCGTCGAAGTGTAGTACCTGAAACTGAATCGGTCCGACTGTTGTGGGTGTTTCATGGATCAGCAGCGGCAGTTCATCGAGCAGTCGTGCTGGATCTGCAGACCATTCGGGGACTGTCAGAGTCAAATCATCCAACAGGTTTCCCGACGCCATGGTGGATTGCTCCTGCCACAGGTCGCGACCGATTAAATGCAGAACTTCGTTGCGGACTGTTGGCAAAAAATCCGACTCGTCCAGAAGGACTCGTCGCAGCATGTCCGTTTGCAATCCACTGTGCTGTTTCACGGATGCCAGGCATCTTGCTTCACCATAGCGGGCAATGCCAGCCCATGCGGGATCTGCCTGCGTTGCCGCGACTTTGCGATAGGCTTCCAGTGCGGCGGCTCGTCGTCCAGCGGCTTCAGCACAGAGCGCAAGGCGAATCAGAATTGCTACGCCTGGCGCACCTTGCGATTTTTGGCGAATGTGCTGATAAGATCGCATAGCCTGCACGTAACTTCCGCTTGCGAGCTGTTCGTCCGCATTCGTCATGATGTTGACGGCCTGCTGAGTAATTCTGCTTTCGTGCCCGATGGCTGCTGAAGTCGATGATGCGCCTGCCTCTGTCGCAGAGGCTTGTTCATTGTGAGCATCCTCGGAGCCCGTCTGACTGAGAGAATCGCCTTGAACAGGAGAATCGGTCGTCGCGGCGAGCTCATCCAATTCTGTTGAATCGGCGTTGAGTATTGCCGGTTGAGTATTCACGAGCGACGATGGCATCAGCTCCGTGTCGGCGAACCCAAGGCTTTCTTCGCTGAAGGGATCTTCATTGCTGGTATTTTCTTCTGAGCTGGATTTACTGTTCGCGTCGTCTGCGTCTGCCTTGGATGCGATTGAACCCGGATCACCTGAAATTACTTCGCTCGATTTGTCAGCGATCTGGGTGTTGTTGCCCTGCACTGAGGGATTTCCTGCACCGCTGCTGTGTTTTCCAGACTGCAACGCCATTGCGCCAGCCGCGCCTAACAGTGCCATGCCCAGCAACATCGCGATGAGCGAAAAAGGGTGCGATAACAAGGAAGAATGCAGCTTTTTTAGCAGTTCAGACACGTTACTGCTTTCTTATCTGGAGCCCGGAAATCATGTAATCGTTACAGTCGTTACATCCTCATCGTCTGACGATGGTGAAGTGTTGAGTCAAAGATTTCTGGCAAGTTTTTTCTGGACGCTTCGATAACCCTACCTGACTCAGGTATCTCAAAGAGAAAGAATGCTATGGAGATTCATCGATTCGACATTCCAACTGGCGGCAGTACGCGACCAGCGGGTGCTTCAGGGGCGAAGTCGCAGCGAGGAAATTCAGCAGGCACTTCTTTAGAGAACGGCGCCGAGGGGGTTGCAAACAGCAGTGAGCTGGATCAGTTGGCACGTCAGCTTGACGCGATCAGCGAAATTCGGCCTGAAGTTGTTGCAGCGGCAAGATTGAAATTACAGGGAGGTGATTACCTGACTCGTGCTGCGGCTGAACAAACAGCCGCTTCAATTCTAAACAAGGATGTTTAGAGAAGCTTTCTGTCTTGAAGTGACACGTTGGAAATCTGTGTTGCTTCGGTCAATCGGTTCAGTTTCGGACCGGCAGCATGTGACTCTTCTTGCTGAAAGCACAGCTGGTTTCTTACATCCTTGGTGTGGACCATGACCGCCACGACGCGGCATCAAGTTCACGAATTTTACGACGAAGGAATTTATCATGGGGTTGTCAATTGCAAACAATGTCGCGTCTCTGAATGCTCAGAACAATCTGAACAAAGCATCTATGAACGTGCGAAGTTCAGTTGAAAAACTGTCTTCCGGTCTGAAAATCAATCGCGGTGCCGATGGGCCGGCGGCACTTGTGATTTCCGAAAAGCAGCGTGCTCAGATCGCGGGCCTCAAGCAGGCGATTCAGAACACAGACAAGGCCGCATCAGTTGTGCAGACAGGTGAAGGTGCTTTGAACGAAATTAACTCACTGCTTGTCAAGGTACGAAGCCTTGCGATCGACAGTGCGAACAGCGGTGTGAATGATGACGACGCATTGGCTGCCAACCAGGCAGAAATCTCAAATGCTCTCGATACGATTAACCGTATCGCCAACAATACACAGTTCGGCACTAAAAAATTGCTGGACGGTTCTGCAGGTATCAGCGGTACAGCATCCGATGCTGATGTGAAATTTCTCAAAGGAACTTCGGATACCGCAGCCGGCACGTATGCCATCGCAATTACAACGGAAGGTGAGCGAGCTAAGGCGCCTGCCGGCACCGCTCAGACTGCTGCGTTGACTGCTGATGAAACGCTGACCGTGAACAATGTTTCAATTTCCCTGACGAACGGCATGAGCCAGACGCAGGTTGTGAATCGAATCAATGAATTTTCAGCTCAGACCGGGGTTGTTGCCGACGTAGATTCAGGTGCAACGCGTCTGTACACTAAAGACTTTGGTTCTGACGCCAGCCTCAATGTTATCTCAAACGTCGCCGCAGGAGCGACCAGCAGCGGCTTTGGAACAGCATCTGTCACTGACACCGGAGTCGATGTGATCGGAACAATCGACGGGACAAGTTATACGGGAAGCGGAAACTTACTTACGGCAACTTCAGGAAGTGCCAAAGGGATTTCTGTCACGTTCGCTGCTGGTACGGGGGCCAATGCAGCCAGCACCGTCGCGGCTGGCGCACAGGGCAATGTGGCAGTCACCGACAATTCACTCGTGTTTCAGATTGGCGCGAACCAGAATCAGACGGCCAAGATTGCCATCAATAAGGTCAATCCAAACGGTCTGGGGGTTGGCGTTAACAACAACCAGTTCAGTAGTCTTGAAGACATCGACGTAACCTCAGCCAGCAAAGCTCAGGATACTCTTGCTGTCGTCGATGCGGCTATCAATGATGTCACTAATCTTCGTGGTGCATTGGGTGCCTTTCAGGCCAACACGCTGGAATCAACAGCGAATAACCTGCGAGTGACTTTGGAGAATACGACCAACGCTGAGTCCGTCATTCGTGACACTGACTTTGCTTCAGAAATCGCGAACTTCACAAAGAACCAAGTGCTCGTTCAGGCAGGTACATCCATGTTGAGCAATGCGAATCAGATCCCGCAGTTGGTTCTGTCATTGTTGCGATAGTCGACGAGTTAAAGGTATTTAAACTGGGGACGGTCCACTTGCACCTGACAGCTTAGGTTCGGGTTGGACCGTTTCTCGATTAAATACAAGGACGTTTTAACATTCCGAAAGGAAGGCTGAAACATGCAGAGGCCGACCACGACTACAGGACTCAATCATGCCAATCAATATCAATGGACTAGTTTCCGGTCTGGATACGACGAGCATTATCAGTGGCCTGCAGAAAATACAGCAACAACAACTTGATCGACTGGCCGCGAAGCAGACAAACCTGCAGGCTCATCAGACGGCGTTTAAGAACGTTGAATCCAGGCTGCTGAGCCTGAGAGCTGACGTGGGAGTACTTTCCCGAAATGTCGCAAATCCCCTGACGCAACTCTCAGTCACCGCAAGCGATTCTGATGCGATCAGTGCCACCGCAGGGTCGGCTGCAGTCGCAGGCAACTATCGTCTCACCGTTGAATCGACAGCGCAGGCTCATCAGGTCGCATCACAGGGATTTGCCGACGCAGATGCTCAGATTTCTCAGGGAACCTTTGAAATCCGGTTAGGCTCCGGCGACCTCAAGACAATCACAATTGACAGCAATAACGACACCCTTGCAGGACTCACCGCCGCTATCAATTCCTCCGGAGCAAGGATCAGTGCGAGTGTCGTGCAGGATTCCGCAGGGGGCTCGACTCCTTATCGGCTGCTGTTGACAAGTACTCAATCGGGCGCGAGCAACCAGATTACCGTTAACAACAATCTGGCTGCGAGCGCTGGTTCCGCAGTTAAGCCGGAAATAGATTTTCTGAATCCCGTGCAGGCTGCGGTCGATGCACGAGTCACACTGGGATCTGGTGCAGGAGCAATTTCAGTCAGCAGCGCGACAAACCGCTTTAGCGGTGTCGTCGCAGGTGTGAGCTTTGATCTGCTGCGGGCAACAGCCGGACAACAAGTGTCGCTCACGGTCGCGAAAGACAATGCTGGTGCGGTGAAAGCGGTAGAGAATTTTGTTGACTCCTTCAATGGCGTCCTGCAGTACATCGACGACAATTCCACGTTCGACGCTGCGACAAACGAAGGCGGTGTCTTCCTTGGGGATCAGAGCGCGTCCAGAATTCAGCAGACCTTGCGTTCAACGATTCAGAACGTCGTACCGGGGGCAAACCCACTCGCGAACCGATTATCGACGATTGGCCTGACTTTCGATAACAAGGGTCAGCTTGCTCTGAATAAAACCAAGCTGGACAATGCTCTAAATGGCGGGATTCCTGGTGTGACCGCCGACGACGTCAAAAAGATCTTTGCACTAGGAGCGGATTCAACCAATTCCGGAATTTCTTTCGTGCTCGGAAGCCCCCAAACAAAAGGGTCAACTACGGGATACGATGTTGACATCAGTCAGGCGGCTGAGCAAGCCCGTGTGACTGCTGGCACCGCGCTCGCCGTCTCAACAGTGATCACATCTGCCAATCAGACGCTGGAGTTGAAGCTGGACGGAAAGACAGCAACCGTCAAGTTGAGCGAAGGCACGTATAACGCGCAGGAGTTGGCGAATCACATTGAATCCATTATCAATTCGTCAACTGACTTGCCCGGACGCCGGATTAAGGCAGCGCTTTCCGGGGGCGCGATTCAACTCACATCGGAAACCTTTGGAACGAGCTCCGATGTCACGATCGTCTCGGGTACCGCTATTTCCAGTCTCGGACTCACGTCCGGTCAAACGAACACTGGCCGGGATGTGGTTGGAGTCTTCAAGGTCAACGGTAAATCAGAAGCTGCGGTCGGCCGTGGACAACTTCTCACGGGTGATCCGGCAAACGAGAACACGGCAGGCTTGCAGGTTCGAATCACGCTCGCACCAAATCAGGTGGTGACAGGGTCCGAAGGCACAGTGACCGTCAGCCGAGGACTCACGTCGGCACTCGACCAGACGCTCGCCAAAATACTGAATACGGACACGGGTTTGCTGAATACCGTCAACACTGGTTACGAAAGTCAACTCAAGACCCTTCAGAGGTCGATTGATCGCCAAAAAACGGCGTTTGATCAACAGACGGCCAACCTCCAGAGACAATTCCAGGCTCTGGAATCTTCCATTAGTCAACTGCAATCCACCAGCAATTATCTGGGAGGTCAACTCGCCAGTCTTCCCAAAATTGCCTGATAATTTTCAACATCCAGACCGGCAGCAAAAACGACTATGAATCCACGTCAAAAATACAAGTCAACTCAATCACTCGCATGGACTCGCATCGAAATGCTGCTCCTGATTTATGATCAGGCCGTGACGACCCTGAACGAAGGTGCGCGACTACTTGAAAACAACCTTGCCAGTGAGTTAGCACCGGTCAGCTTGAAGGCAATGCGGACTCTGCTCATGATTGCAGATGGCCTGAATTTGAATCATGGAGAACTGCCGACCCTCGTGATGCGACTGGTCGTGTTTTCACTCGATCAAGTCAGCACTCAGTCGCCCGAAGCGTGGCGCTCTGCCGCCAATGTGATGAGCAAGCTCCGCGAAGGCTTTCAGGAAATTCAGGACCAGGCTCGCAACGACGAATACGAAGGCCGTATTCCAGCCCTGGATGCTGTTGGCTGAGAACGCATCGAATCAAGTTTGTGAGCCGTGCGCATTGCCTGGAGTCTGCAGTTGCTGAACGTTAAGTCGGCCTGAATATGCAACATCGATGTTTTGCATTAATCCTGTTCATAGGCATGTCGGCCGAATCTGTTTCAAGACTATCACTCGGCATCCTTGGGGGCGTCATTTGACTTCGGTCTGTCTTTGCCTTCGTCTTCCAACGCTGGCCGCTGTCGTCCGCCGTCGTTTCCGTCACGACGTCCGCCTCGCATCCGGGCCATTCCGGCTTCCAGTTCTGTCTTATCGATCGAACCGTCTTTGTTCGTGTCGATCTGTTCCAATCGGTCTCGCATAAACGGCGGCAACTCATCTCCAGACAGCTTTCCATCTTTGTTGGCATCGGCTCGCGGCATCAATTGACCCACCATTTCCGGGCCGCCATCGCCACCAAATCCGCCTCCTCCGAAACCTCCACCCTGGCAACCCTGCCCTCCGGAACGATGCGTGTGCTGCTTTACCAATGAACCCGCAAATCGGTGTCAATTGCCGCGTGATTCTGAAATTTCTGCATGGTGAGTCGTCTGAAGTCTGCAGTCGAGGGCACCGCGACTCTTCAAACCGGCGGGCACCTTGTCTAAACTGGTGACCGCCCCGACAAAACTACCGCCTGCAGGTCAATGATCGATGCTGTTCATCCCAATCAACACAGATGCGCCGCTGTATCATTTCCCCTACGCCACAATCGGGCTGATCGTGGCGAACGTCGTATGTTTTGCTGCGACTGGTTTTGCAATGAATCCGACACGCCTGGAGCCCTGGCTGCTTCAATATGGTGAAGGGTTGAATCCTCTCGAATGGATTCCCGCTGCATTTGCACACGGAGGATTCATGCACTTGATCGGCAACATGTTTTTTCTGTGGGGATTCGGCCTGGTAGTCGAGGGGAAGCTTGGATGGAAGCGATTTCTTCCATTGTACTTCGCCCTCGCCGCAGCATGGGGAGCAAGTGTCGATTTGTTAACATTGCATCGCACCGATGAATATATTTTGCAGGGCGAACTGAGTGAATTGGGCGTTGAAAACTTCGAGCAATTCAAAGCAGGCTGGGACGCTCAGGAAATGGAGGGCGATGCAAGAACGGCGCTCAATATCGTTAAGGGACGCTGCCTTGGTGCTTCCGGAGTCATCTTTGCCCTGATGGGAATCAGCCTTGTCTGGGCACCCAAAAATGAAATGCACGTCTTTGGATTCATAGTGTATCGTGCGTTTCTGTTCGACGTGACAATCATGGTTTATTCGCTTTGGTATGTGGCGATGAATGTTGTCGCATTGTTATTGTCGCAGTTCGAAATGGGGTCATCAGGGCTGCATATGGTTGGCTGCGTGATCGGATTTGCAGTGGGTGTTGTGTTCCTCAAGAAGCATTGGGTTGATTGCGAGAACTGGGATTTGTTCTCTGTTCTCAATGGCAAGTACGGGCGGTTTGCGGAAAAAGAATGGTCGCTCGGCGCGTATTCGCCTACTGGCAAGACCTACAGCGACATCCCGCTTCCAACGGGAAGTGCCGAGGTTGATGTTGAAGCAACTGTTGCCGTTCGCCGTAGAAAAACATCCGGCGCGATGAAGCGGGTGAATGCATTGATCGATAGTGGCGATGTGCTCACCGCAGCCGAAGAATTGATGTCGATGCGGCTGCACGAAACTGATATCTGTCCCGATGAAGCTCGTACACGCAAGCTGGCGATGGGGCTGATCCAGGCTCAGGCATTTGATGATGCTGAAATCTGGCTGCAGGAATACATCGACAATTACCCTCAAGATAATGCCTGGGCTCGCATTCACATGTCACAACTGCTGCTGACACAACTTAAAAGACCAATGGCGGCACTTCAGACGCTAAAAGGACTGTCACTGGAAGGCGTCGCTCAAAACCTGCAGAATCTGGCTAAGAAAATCGTTCGCACAGCGAAGGAGCAGGTTCGCAACGGAATTCAGGATGAGGAACCAGAATGGTAGCCAGTGAAGCAGACCGACAATTGGTCGAAAGAATTCGAGCCGGTGAAGCCGACGCATGGCAACAGTGCATTGACCTCTACGAAGGTCGCCTGCTGGCGTTCGCGCGGACTCGCCTGCAGGATCGTTCGGCGGCGGAAGACATCGTGCAGGAAACGTTTCTTGGCTTCCTGAAAGCACTGCCGAATTACGATGACCGGACTCCGATCGAATCCTGGCTGTTCTCCATCGCCGCGCATAAGCTCATCGATTTTATGCGCCGATCCGGTCGACGCCCAATACTGCCGCTGCTGACGTCCGAATCCAAAGACGGTGCCGCCCGGGATTTGACTGGCCCTGGTCGAGCGGCTTCCAGCATGATGCGCAGCAGCGAAAAAGCCAGAGCGGAATCGACTGTGATCGAAGCGTGCCTCCAGGACCTGATCAAGGACTTCAAAACCAACGGAGCCTGGGAGCGACTGCAATGCGTGGAGTTGATATTCGTGCTTGGCTGGGCTAACAAAGACGTGGCAACGCGTCTGAACACAACGGAACAGGCCGTGGCAAATCATAAGTTCTTTGTTGTCTCGAAACTTAAAGATGCCGCCAAAGCCGCGAAGATTCAGAACAGCGTCCTTGCAGATTTTGGTTTGGAGTAGCCACAACCCTCCTGTGGAGAGTCGCACGGGAATGCTGTGGAATTAAGGCGAGCGGTTGGGCGTCAGCCCTCCGAGTACATCGCTGCTCCCACTACTCTTCGCGCCGTCGAACTTCTACACAAATACGCATTCGTACGTCACGCGACATGACGGGCGCGCTTGAGAAGTCGTCCCCACCTGCACGAAGTCACTGTAACTCGGGTTCATTACGTTCGTGTCACACACGAAGCGTTCCAATCGACAGCCCATGTCGGTCAACGCGCCGTCACGGTTGGCAAATGTGAACCTTGTCCCGGCAGTCAATCGGTTGGCAACCCGTGGCAAGCGGCACTGCCGTGCCGCACTCCAGGTTCGCTCACGATCACAGCACCTCGTACCTTGAATTCCGGTTTTCGGTTCCTGGCACCTTTTGTCGCTTTCCTGCCACCTTTATGCGTTCCCTTAGTGCGTTTTCAACGCCGTTGACGGCCAGACGCGGGGGCGGAATCATACAATGAAATCACAACGTGATTCCACGCCAAAGGCCCATGTCGCGGGCCATGCGATTCCGGGCCAAAGGCCCATAAGGTGAAAGCCCAGGGCATCGCCCTGGGTTTACGTTACCAGCCAACTAAAAAAGCCCCAACGGGGCAAAACAACGCGGCGCAATGCCGTTGGTTTCGCCCCGTTGGGGCTTTGGCGTCTGTGCGGTGTGATCTTTCCTGGGGCGTTGCCCCAGGCTATCACATTTTGCCCCGTTGGGGCGTTATCTCGGCACGAACCTGCTCGTCAGGCTGCTGGCGCGTCAATACAAAGCCCGGCTCGAAGGCGGCCAGCCCGGCCTCCAGCGTTTGCCAGGGGTCATCTACCGGCAGCAAGAGCACACCGTTGCCAAAGTGCTTCACCACTACCTCGGTGCCAGCAAAACGGTACTCCTTGGGCAGCCGAACGGCCTGACTGCGACCCGATTGGAAAAGGCGTGCGGTGTCCATGATTAGCATCTCCTAAATTAGTAGTCAACAATGATAAATACCCACTGCCGCCACGTCCATAGTACGTTGCAAAAATTGGGTTCGCACCCTGATAAGGGTGCCAGATTCGGGTTTCTGGCATCCCTTCAGGATGCAGGGCACCATTCTTTCTTTACCGGTGGTGCGCCTGTCGGCGACCACCGGCTAATTTCTGCCATCCTTTCAGGATGAATCGCATTCATGGTTTTCCATGAACCGGACGCTAGCGCGTTCCGGCTGATAAGACCGTAATAATCCGCTCGATGCTTAGCTTTGGATACCTTCGGCTTAATCGAAATCGAGGGTCAATTGAGCGTGACCGCGTAGTTCGCGGCGTGAACGGGCCGGTGAACCTTCTCCTTTAACAAATGGATTTTCGGCCAGGGCAGCACAAGACGCACAACTCTTTTCCAAGCGACGGGTGTAAGGGAATTGGTTTGGACGGATTCTTCAGGAACTTGCATGAAGGCAGCCCATTCTCGCGCACGCGGCGGTTCGCTTCCTCCCAGAACGCCGGTGCCAATGCCAGCCATCGATTGCGATCAATCCAAGTTGTGCAGGGTTGTGCAGTTGTGCAGGTACCAGGCACGGGTGGCCAGCTTGTCGAGCACGGGTGGCCAGCTTGTCGAGCACGTTCGCTTTAAAAGTCGAGAGATCGCGACCTGGTCGCTGCAGGCAGTCGATCAATTAGTACTCTCGCAACCTGTGGATGGCACCCGGAGTTGTTGCTACGGCAATGGCACCACCTCATTGGCTTTCAGAGGCAACTCGGACGCGACGAGCCGATCAGCATGACCTGCGTCAGTCGTAAGTCTATTCGTTAACCAGATTCACGCGAAAACACTGCGAAGTTAAAGGCTGGAGCCCAGCCTTCAGGCTGGTCTGGCGATTCCTGCGATTCAGTCTACCGGTCGCATCAATCGCAGCTGCGGAGAGGACAAAATGCCTCTTTGCGCTGCGATTCAGACACATCAAGTAGACCGAACTGATGCTTCTCTCGGTGAAGACGTGTAAACACCAGCTCCCTGAGTCCGTGAAATTGTCTGAATCGCTCCGTCTTCAAAGTAATTGAATACGCATTTCGGTTCCTGTCACCTTTTTCGCTTTTGCCACCTTTTTCGCTTTCTGCCGAAAACGCAGGGAAAACAGCACTTTCTGCCAAAGGCGACGCAGAATCCGACGTAACGCAATGCCAGAGCGTTCCAAAGTGGGCTGAGGTTCGCGAGTTGATTCTCGGCTGCGAAGAGTTGTCGGCGGAGGTTCGGCAGAAGCTGATTGCCATCGGCGATACGAAGGGGAAGGGAGCGACGTAACGCATTGATCGGGAGACTGAGGGCGGTTGCCTGCAGAACCGACCTGCCGTCACCTGAGAAGCCTTGCTGCTGATCAGAATGCTTTCGGAGGTCGGCGTTATTTGTTTCGCCTGTTTGCTTCACACAAGGCGACAGGCTGCGATGTCCAAACGTGCCCAAAGCCTTTCTGATGCAATTCTCAGGCTCAGGCTACGCTGGTTTCGGATGCCTTGGAGTGAAGTTGAATCGATCTCTGCACGAAATATTTGAAGCCCGGAACAGCAAATTCGGGAGGTCGCTCGGCTGCAAAAAAAAGACAGAAAGAAAAACCATTGCGAAATGAGTTAACAAACCCGGGATGAGAAGCCGTCGAGTTCATCAATGACTCAGCTGTGCCGCCTGATTCTCGTTGCTCTTCGAGTGAACTCGTAAACATCCGAAAACGCTGGCCCCAAGGGCTCCCGAAGCGTCTCAGGTTGCCTGCGTCATTCTCTCCACGATAGCGCAAACGACTATTTCGGATATCGACTTGTGGACATCGAGGATGCGCGTGTCGTCTATCGTCTCGTGCCAGAAACACACTGCCGCACTGGGGCGATTGAGTCCCGTGCGCGGATGCCCTCCGTGTTCCCACGACAACTTGACGTGCGTTGACGGGTTAAACACATCCATCCGTGAGGAGATAGCGACAACGATCAATTGTTCGCCGTCAATTCCAACCACGACCGCAGGGCGATCCTTTGGGTTTTTCCCATTGGGATCAAGCATTTGGGAAACCGAGACAATGTTGCCGATTCTTGCTTTCATCTAGATGGTAGACTAGAGGGGCAACTCAGGCTCGTCCCATTGCATGGATTGTACATCCGCAGGGCTGGCTATCGTGATCTGGTCGGCACGCAAGTTCCCTATTTCAGACTTCGGCTCAGACCACTGTTCCATAGCGTCGGCTGTGTCTCGCCAAAGGCGTCGAAACTCAACTGCCTTCGCGACATCAAATCCTTGCGATTCTAAACCAAGAATGTCCCGATGAATTGAGTCACACTTGGCAAGCCACCGATGATTTAACTTCCATATAACCCGGTCGAATTCTACCGACGGCGCGTGTCCACTGCGGACGCGTTTTCTCCAACTTGCATGCAACGATTCAATTGCTTCATGGAGAGCAATACTTCCTTGCAGCAGCGTTTCAAAATCCATGCACGACATCGCCAAATCGTGGTCAGCCTTCCAAGATTCGACGCCGCGCTCAAATGCTTGCATTCGATTCGAAATCGTTTCAAACACGATGGTCACCTTTTTCAACGTCAGAGAAGCTGAGCAATCACAAGTATATCGGCAATCCAGGAAAAGAGAGCGTTCGGAACTCATCAATACCAGCCGATTGATTGGTCTCCCAGACTGATCGATCATCAATTTCGGCACAATTTGCCTTCTGAACCTACAACAAATGTTCTAGAAATGTTCTACATTATCGTGCCTTTTTACTTCTATTCAACAAAAAAGTCGAGTGATCCGTTGGAATGGCTTGTCAATGCCCAAGAATTTTCAATTCCCCAACGATTCGCCTCCGTTTACTTCCGACCAACGGTTCAATTCGTTGCCACCAGCGACACCCCAATCTCCGGTTCACGATCAGTCCGAATTGCCTGGATGAACGTGAACTGCGCGTCACGGCTGATATCCGTAACGTGGAAGCCCAGTCGCTCCAGCCGCTTTCGGATGTCGTCATCCGCCGGAAGTCGGGTGCTTGCCTCGCAAATGATCAGCCGACCATCGAACACCAACGTGCGGGCCGCTTCGCGCAAGTAGTCACACGAATTCGCTCCCATCAAGGACAGCGAAAACACGGCAACGTCAATCTCGACATCGTCAAGTGGCACACCTTCCCCGATGTCGCACCGCACCACGTCATCAGAAATGGCCACATGATCGAACGAGTGGACCTGGTAGCCAGCAACTCGCAACCGTTGGCCCAAAAGATCCTCCCCGCAACCGAAGTCGGCAACAACTCGGTTTTTGGGTAGTTGGCAAATCCAGTTCCCGATTCGCTCGAATGGCACAACGACCCACGCGGCACGCGCCTGTCGGTACAGCGTGTGATAATTGGCCCACTCTGTCGAATCTTGATTCAGTCGCTCGTGCAGCTTTGCCGAGCCGGTCAAATTCCATCGGTTGTTCATCGCGGAGAGATCACCGTAACTGGCGGCACGTCGTTCGACATCCACCGGTTTGTCGGACAATGGAACAATGATGCGGGCTCGCTTAATTTCGGTGACCACTCCGCTTTCCAGACGTTGAAGCCAGCCGAGAGCGTCCTGAAACGCCTGAGCGGGTGACCGAAGATGGCCAGTCGGCACAATTCCGTCAACGGCAGCGTCTGCAATGCTCTTCTTGTACTGAATGCGGTTGAGTCGTGACTGACACCACGACCATTCTTTGCCATCCACGTGAGCGAACGTGATCGGAAAAATGACTTCCACCGGTTGCTGCTGCCCTTGCCGGACAAGACGGCCAACCAGCTGTTCGTGGGCTGCGGCAGTCCAGGGCGCACAGGCGATAATCAGTTTATTCGCTCGATGCTGCAGGCCATCGACGCCGGTGCCTACAGAACTGGAACCGATCAGCACATTCAACTTGCCGTCGATGAACGGAACCAGCCCCGTTTTGTCCTCGCCTGTGTACCGGCCAACTTTCCAACCCGCGTCAGTCAACGCCTTTGTCAGCGTCAGAACGATTCCGTCCACGTATTCCGTGTAGATCAGCGTTCCATCTTCAACATGTTCCAGGATGCAATCCAGCTTTGCTTCGACGAGTATCTGCTCCAACCGCAGAAGTCCTGAATTTCCTTTCGGCAGCGCGCGGATATCGTCGATTGCGTGTGAGACATCGACTCGGGGATTTTGCTTCCCAAACTCCGGGTAAGGCGGCATCCAGCGGGTTCCGAGACGTACCAGCCGCTGATGAATTTTCATACAATTATCGACGGTCGCTGCTGTCTTTAGATCACTGTGATCGAGACCAGAAACAAGCTCCACCATCGAAACGCCTTCCCGGAGATTGTTGATCACCGGTGTGGCGGACATCCCCAAGACAGCCAAGTCTGGGTTTGCTTCCGCAGCAGTCGCGCAGAGTGATGTTGTGAGGCGACGGCGTTTCGATGCCTCGTCCGTGCGCTGTTTGATGTAATGAATTTCGTCCACCACCACACAGTCGATCCGATTAGCTCTGACGAATTGTGCCAATCGCGGTTCGGAATCTGGTTGCTGCAGTGTTTCGTAATTCAGAATCAGAAAGCGGGGATTGTTGTCGGCTGGCCAAACAGGCGCAAGCGTTTTAATGGCGATCCGTGCCGCTGGGAAAGCGTTTTGGATCGTATCGATCCAGCCGTTGTGAATCACGGCATTGGGACACAATACCACTGTCAATTCGGCATCGATCACTCGTGAGGCCAGGACAGCCGAAAGCGTTTTTCCCGCTCCTGTGCCTGACCAGTTTCCGACCCGTCGCCGGTCCCGCAACTGTGCGGCAACATGGCGTTGCATCAGGTTCGGCAGGATCAATTCCCCGTTGATTTGAAAGGCGTAGTCATCGGGAATAGGCAGGGACTCGGCAGCGTCTAATTCGGCGCGAAATTCAGTCCTCACTCTCTCCGAGTATTCGCTTTCGCGTGGCGTCTCGGTCTCGGTCTTCACGCCGGTCAGGACTGACGGGTCATAAGCCTTTTTCCACAGCTTCGCGATTCCGCTGGCGACGAGAAACTCAACCGCTTCTTCATCCGCCGTTGACCAAAGATCAGACTCCAGAGAATCCAGAATCGCATTCGCAGACACTTCAGGCAGCCGGTCAGCGGGGACGATGTCGATGCTGGCATCCATAATTTCATCATCGACGTTCATATCAGGACTGTCGTCTGGCGAACTCTCAATGAGATCTTCCGCTGAGACGCCACCGAACAGTTGTAACAGTTCAGACCCCGAATCACCGTCTGCGAATTGTTCTAGTGCCTCTGCCGAAAGTCGACCAGACGTCAACGCCTTCACAAACTCCGAACGACGCATTTTGTTTGCTGCCAGTCCGTTTTGCTGAGCCAGTAAGAGCAATTCCGCAGGTGAGAGCGTTTGTAGCAGATGCTGATCGAGCAATGACTGGACGAACCGGCGAACGTTATCTAGCGTCCAGCCGGAATTACATAACGGACAGCCACTGCCATCTCCGGTGCGATAGGCGAGCCTTGCTTGCCATTCGTGATCTTTTCCGATTGGACACTTCCACCAGACTTCCCTGGCCGAACCTGCTACGACGTCATTCGGAGTCAAGTCTGCATTCTTGGTGGGATGCCACTCAGCGGCAAGATCTGGGAATAGTGACGCGAGCGAATTCGTTACGGACAGCTTGGATCCTCGACAGCATGGACAGCCGGTTTTCCAACTGCCTGTTCGATTGGACAACGTCGCCTCCCATTCGTGGTCGGGTCCCTTGGGGCATTTCCACCAGACTTTCTTACCCGAGCCCGCCGTGACGATTGCCGGGGTCAATTCTCCATTCTTTGTCGGATGCCATTCGGCAGCGATCTCCGGAAATAGTAAGGCGAGCGAATTCGTGCATGAGGTTTTGTCTCCGCCGCAAAAAGGACAGCCCGATTTCGGGCCACCGGTGCGATCGCCCAACGTTGCTTCCCATTCGTGGTCCTCACCTTTCGGGCATTTCCACCAGACTTTCTTGTTCGACCCAGCAACTGCATTTGCCGGTATCAATTCGCCGTTCTTTGTTGGATGCCACTCAGCTGCTATGTCTGGAAAAAGGGACGCAAGCGAATTAGTGACAGAGGCTTTGTTACCGTGACAGCTTGGACATCCAGACTTCCGGCCTCCTGTGCGATTATTTGGACAGGCTTCCCATTCATGGTCAGCGCCCTTTGGGCACTTCCACCAGAAGTACTTATTCGAGCCAGCGCTGACGTCTGCCGGTGTCAAATCGCCATTCTTTGTGGGATGCCACTCGGCTGAAAGCTCTGGAAAGCGTGAGGCGAGTGAATTAGTAGCGGACACCTTGTAGCCGCTACAGTACGGACAGCCAGCCTTTTCGGCTGTCCGACGTCTAACTTGTGATTCCCATTCATGGTCGTCGCCGTTCTCACACTTCCACCAAACTTTCTTGCTTGAACTGGCGACGATATTTGCTGGCGTGAGATCCCCATTCCGCGTGGGATGCCATTCAGTAGCAATCTGTGGGAATAGCGAGACAAGCGAATTTGTGATGGAGACTTGAGAATTCGAACAGCACGGACATTCGGTTTTCTGTCTTGTCCGATTGCTCACTGCTGCTTCCCATTCATGGTCTTCGCCTTTCGGACACTTCCACCAGACCTTCTTATTCGAGCCCGCAATGACATCGGCAGGTGTCAAATCACCGTTCAACGTGGGATGCCACTCGGCCGCTATCGCGGGGAACATTGTGCCAAGCGAACTCGTTGCCCTTGCCGGATTCGTGAAGGACACTTTTTTATTCGAACAGCGTGGGCATCCGCAATTCTGGCTGCCTGTCCGACTACAGAGTACTGCTTCCCATTCATGGTCCTCGCCGTTTGGGCACTTCCACCAGAACTTCTTATTCGAGCCAGCCACGACGTCTGCCGGTGTCAGGCCGCCGTTCTTGGTAAGATGCCACTCGGCCGCTATCTCAGGACACAGCGTGGCTAACGAATTCGTGACGGACACTTTCTTATTCGAACAGAACGGGCAACCAGTTCCTCTTTCGCCAGCCCGATGGTTGACTGTGGCTTCCCATTCATGGTCTGGCCCCTTCGGACATTTCCACCAGACTTTCTTGTTCGAGCCAGGAACGACTTCTGCCGGTGTCAGTTCCCCATTCCTCGTGGGATGCCACTCCGCTGTAATCTCAGGATATAGCGACGCAAGCGAATTCGCAGAGGACGCTTTTCGACCGCTGCAGTATGGGCAGCGAACTCCCTCGATCCGACTAATGAGTGTTGCCTGCCATTCATGCTCTTCTCCGTCCGGACACTTCCACCAGACTTTTTTTTCCGATCCAGCGAAGACTTCAGCCGCTGTGAGGTTACCGTTCCTTGTGGGATGCCACTCCGCTGCAATCTCCGGAAAAATCGTGGCCAGCGAATTCGTGACGGATACCTGCTTGTTCAAACAGCAAGGACATCCGGACTTTCGCTTTGTCCGATTACAGAGCGCTGCTTCCCATTCATGGTCTGGCCCCCTCGGACACTTCCACCAGACTTTTTTGTTCGAGCCAGGAACGACGTCTGCCGGTGTCAAATCGCCATTCAACGCGGGATGCCACTCCCGAGCAAGTTCAGGGTGAGTGACCGAAAGGGGCTCGTTGCGTTTTGATGACATTTGCTCTTCCAACACAACCAAATCTAGCGAACTCAGTTCATCGGCCCTGACCAAGACCATGAAGTTCACACATTACGCCGAATCCTGAATTGTTCTCCTATTGTTTGTACTGAAATTCCAACACAAAAATCAATTGTGCAAATGGAAGATTCAGAAAGCCAAACGATTTGCCCTGTTCATGAAAAACTGGTCAATCGCGATTGACGGCGACAACGGTCTATGGAATGCTGCGGCTTACTCGATGCGCAGGAAAAACCCGGTCGTGCGACTGACCGAGGTTCTGGATCTGCTCTGATTCCTGCTGAACTTAATCCGGCTCTTCATCGCGGCACGCCCCCGCGCCGCAAGCCTCGCCCCCGCGGTCCGATACAGGGGTTGGAGGAAATTACGTCCGACAATACAAACACCGGTCGGTTTGGCGTTTTGTCATTTTGCCCGAATAACAAAATGAAACAAGTCTACTTCCCCTGACGGTGGATATTTTGCTGGCACCGATCTTGCGGCCCGTGTGCAACGCATTACGATGTCATCCGACAGCGTTACGGTGCGACACTGAACAGCAAGATGCAGTGGCTGAAACAAGTCGAAGGCGATGAGATCATCGATCGATAACCGGAGACCGGGATTTCTATTTTTTGATCGACTCCAATACCTCCAGATACAGTGAGATTGCTGATCGCGATTGTGGCGGAGCCTTGTTGCTGACCAAACATCGCCCAACGAATGGCATTCAGACTGCAATCCCGCAAAAACTAGAGCGATTTTCTGCGGCCCAAAGAAAGCGTCTACTCGATTGCCAGCAAGGCTACTACCATTTTGCAATTCGTTTAATCCACATGGGGTACTTCCGCTTGGTCCAGGTGATTCACTTTACTGATGATTTCTACACTCGACGTTTCGTCGCATGGTGTGATGCGCACCCTTCATTCGCAAAATTCGTTAACTACAACGTCGATAAGATTGCCCGGAAAGTGCGAAGGGCTGCTCGTAACCAGGAAGACGAGGCGGATGTGCTCGCAGAAGTCGAACTCGCAAAGCTTCTTCTTGACGACGATCAACCTCACATCGAATATGAACCCTTTGGTACTGCCGATGCCAATCCAGACTTGCTTCTGACGCTCCGAGGTGAGTCATGCTGCGTAGAAGTTAAGCGCATCAGGCCATCTGAGGCGAATACACAGCAAAGCGCATTCCTGACCGACCTCGTCGAGTGCCTCTGTGCAATCCCGTCAAATCTGACTTTCTCAATCGACAATTTTCAGATAGATGTCGATTCGACGGACGCATCGCTATTGAGCAAAAACAAAGCGCAGATTCTTGATAACTGCGGAGCGGCGTTGCGCAATCACAATCGGTTAATGGAGTCTGGAGGTCCATCGACATTCGTCGTGCCGAATGCAAGCGGTTTGGAAATCACTTTCTATAGAGTCGGCGATAACGATCCAGCGCTTCCAACGTCATACTTCGGCGGTGCGGAACCCGTCATCTTTCGCAACCGACAGGACGAATGGCAAAAATACGGGGATAAGCTCTGCGAGAGCCTCCGACAACTGCGACCGGACTCTGCAAACGTGTTGGCGATTCGTCTTACCAGCCGCACGCACCGGCCAAGCGGGTTGTTAAGGGCAGTCCGCTCAATTGACCGTTTTGTCCGCGATGGCGACGATGGTTTCTTTCAACGGAAAAAATTCGCGAGCGTCGATGATTTCCGGTGCCAAATCACTAAATTGTCGGCAATATGTGTGATCCCCCACACATTTGAAGAAACGACTCTGTGGAAGAATCCCACCGCCACGCACGTGTTATCCGATTCGCTCGCGTCATTGTTTAAGTTCACTCTTCAGTAGCCGTTCCTCTGCCGAGAGCAGATTGGGTACCATGCACTTGGTAAGTTGCTTTTTATCTTCCGCGACTCTCAGCTGAACTCATCGCGCACCAATGATCAGCGGCATTTGCCGAACACTTTGAAACAAGGCATTGCGCCAGAATGAAGCACCTACCTGCCGATTGCTGCGCGGGAATTCCCTGACCAAAATCAATTGTGCAGATTACACAAACAAATTGGAAAACCATTTGCTACACCGCACTTCATGCACCGAACAAGGTTTCGAGGAATCTGGTAACAATAAACCGTCCTCGCAATTGCGCATTGACGCATTCACGTACAGGGCACGTAGACCGGTGACGGATTTCATGACGGGCATTGAAAATCTTGCCAGTGCCCACAGAGTTCGCAACTCCCGGACTGCCATGAAACAGTGACTTCACCACATTCTTGACACTCAACGGGCTCGTCGCCACTCGCTCGTATGACTTCTTGCAACCTAGCGCTGTGTGAACGAACGAATTCCGTGAGTTCATCCAGCAACGTTCGCCACGTGTCGTCCTTTTGAAAATCACTTGCAAGATCGATTCCGAGTTCAATCTTTCCGAATGCAAACACGAAGCTTAGCGCGTTGCCGATGATCAGTTTCGCCTCCTTCTCCGTGGTAAACCATTCATAATGTTCGATGGCGTTTCGCGTGGTCCGGATTGACTTTAGAACGCTCTCGTCAGCTTCGGTGATCGAAACATTGCCAATGCGTTTGAGCCGTGTAATGACAGCATCGACAGTCACAGTTTTGGCGTCAAGCCTTGCATAGTTTTCGACCTTTTCCCAGATGAACGCAGGATGCACCCGCCGCAGCCTCTCCTTCAAAAGAAGTTCGATGCAATGAGCGGTGTTAACAATCGCGTGCTTCAGCTGAGCGTGACGCGATCCCACGTCTTGGAAAGCAAGCAACTGGACCGCCTGCCGGAGGGAATCCTGGGCATTGCCAAGAAGATTAAACTCAATTGTTTTGCGACGGTTCAAAGCAGAATCCTCGGCAACCGCACGTAACTGCTCGTGTTTCATGGCAAGCAATATCAATGTGGTTACCGGTGTGTCGGTAGTAGCAACCCGGGCGAAGTTGAATACTATGGAACGCGGAGCTCGATGAACAGGCTTTGTGTGTTATTCATCTCGTATTTTCATGCACGTCGTCAGTTCTTTTTTGTGATGCGACTCACATTCACTCCGGCTGTTCAATTTGTACGCAGTGCGGCCCGATTGCGGCGATTTGTGCTGCTGTTTTTTTGAGTGAGATAACAAACAACGCTTGAATCAATGGGCCGCGACCGGAAGTGATCACGGCCTTGTTCCGTCTATGCCGCTTTTTGCAAGTTGGCCTGAGCTTTGAACTCGTTGCTTTCCTGCAAGCTGGCTTGCTGGCTTTCAATCCAGTTGGCGGCTTCGTGAATCACCGTGTGAAGCTCATCGACGTTGCGTTCGAAGAAGTTGCTGGAGTAGCCTTCTTTGCCGGTGGCGGATGTTTTCCACGAGCGACTGATGGTGAAGTCGAAGTATTCGAAGCCGCTGGTGGCCTGGCGTTTCCAGATGGATGCTGCGATGGCTCCCTGACGGAAGACTTTGACTGGCGCTGATGCTGGTTTTTTCTTGATATCATTCATTGTTGACTCCTTTCATGGTTAAACATTCCCCACCAATTACCACGGAATGGAGTCAATTGTCCAGAGGATGGG
>Ga0209390_10002868_pt1 | contig 29160 bp, 22 predicted proteins | sample BON01_FD_187212 | JGI IMG/M metagenome (GOLD analysis project Ga0209390, IMG submission 187212) | Freshwater microbial communities from Lake Bonney liftoff mats and glacier meltwater in Antarctica - BON-01 (SPAdes) (version 2) | ecosystem: Environmental > Aquatic > Freshwater > Ice > Glacier...
TAGAAACTGCCGACCTCAAAAGAGAAGAACAAGAGCTGATAGATTTCCCTGAACATGAAGAGAAAGAATTAGCTAAAATCTACGTGACCCGTGGACTTACTACAGACCTCGCGGCTAAAGTAGCTCGCGAACTCACAGAGCACGATGCCCTTGGAGCACACGCCAGAGACGAGTTAGGTATCAATGAAATAACACAAGCCAATCCATTTCAAGCGGCATTGGCATCAGGAGCGGCATTCATCTTCGGAGGAGTACTGCCTGTTATCGTGGCTTTCCTTGGTAATTTAAGTGCTATGGTATACTTGCAGTACGGTTTTGGCATCGTATTCTTAATCATATTAGGATCAGTAGCCGCTAGAGCTGGCGGCTCCAATATACTACGTGCAGTAATACGTGTCACTTTTTGGGGAACTGCTGCTATGGGGCTTACTGCACTTATTGGTTACCTATTTGGGATGAATATGGGGTGAAAGAATTGCCTATACATAAAGAAATTTTCTTACTGTAGCTATTTTAGAATGCTATACCTAGCAAAGAGTTCTACTTCAAAATTTATAAATATTTGTCTTGGTACACTATTTCAAATATATTTGAAGTTATGAAAATAACTAGAATTGTCATTGTCGTCTTTTTGACGTTTATTCTCACTCACCTGCAAGGTCAATCTTTGGATTCCACTTCCAAATTTTCCGCTTCTATAGGCATGGGAGTTGCTAATTCTCCATCATACCAAGCAGGTTTTTACACGTTTGTAGAGCTAGACAAACGTGTGTATTCTAACGTAAGTCTTTTTTTTAGATTGGGTACAGCAAGATTGCATGGTGATGTATTGACACGTAAAGAATTTGTTGTACAAAATGATGGAGTGTCTAAGTATGTAAGAAGGAATACCCAAGAGATTTATAAATACCATATCAATGAGTTCTCTCTTGGAGCTAAGTATAAGACCCCTTATTACATCACCTTGTTATTAGCCCCAAAGTACACTCACATTTACGGTACTAGTACAAATGTGTCTGAGTCAGAGTATATGTTCAATCTGGGTTCTTCATCGTCAGGTGAAGGTTCTTCTGATCTCACTGGCATCAGACGAAGTAATTTTTCGGTCTGTGGTGGCATAGAAGTAAACCCGTTAAAATGGCTGGCAGTGGGCTATACCTATGAGCATTCATTCTCTGACTACAGCTCTAATAATACGTATGGCAATACGAAAAACCAGCTCAATAGAAACGCACTATACCTTTTACTCACCTATAATTTTTAGTATCATGAAAACAAAGCACTTCTATATATTTACTGTTCTTTTTACGCTGCTTTCTGGGTGTGCCGTAGATGACGCAGTAAATCCTTCTATTGATGACCAAAGTGAGTCAATATTCAATATGTCTATGAATTACAATGGCGTCCAAATCGATAAAGATTTGGCTTGGTACCAATTGATAGGTACGTATAAAATAACGGATGACACTTCTCGTTTTGTGTATTTTGATTGTTGGGGTAAGGTTAGGGATAATTTCTCTTCTGGATATGAAAATCCTTATAGTGACTATTACAGTGATCTAAATGAAGGCTCTGTGAGTTTTATTACAACTGATAGCAATTTCTTGACGGAAAACATTAACGTCAATTTGAACACTAGAGATAACAGTGAGGATATCACACTGGATATATCGCTTGGCTTGTTTCAAAATAGGTTTACTATAGACAAGGAGAAAAATAACCTATTCAAATTTTCTGAATTGAAAGACACGACTATCACTCAAATTTGGAAAAATTATACGTCAAACGTAAAAATAGTGACTATGGAAATAGATGAGTTGTTTTTAGTGAATCTCAATGACACAACCGAGAAAACTAAGGTAGATAATTTTAAAGTAAGAATGCCACTTCCAATTAGGAATTAGCTTAGTTTAAAATTTTGGTACTCCTTGGAAACAGGTTGATTTAGTACATATTTATCAGAAATAATAACTCGCCAAGTAAAAATTACTGTCGCCTAATGAGATAATATAATTTGAGATTGTAGGGATAAAAAAGATTAACAATTATACTTCATCTTTGCACCCTGAATTTATTAGACACCATAGACCATCCTTCTGATCTCAAGAAACTGAGTGTACAGCAGCTACCGCAGTTGTGTCAAGACATTCGTCATTTTTTTATTGAAAAAATTCTTAAAAATGGTGGTCACTTTAGTGCTAATCTAGGAGTAGTAGAACTCACAGTAGCGTTGCATTATGTGTATAATGTACCTTCTGATAAGCTTGTCTGGGACGTAGGGCATCAAGCATACATTCACAAGCTACTTACTGGTCGTAAATCAAAGTTTGACTCTATCCGAAAACTAGGAGGCCTTAGTGGTTTCCCGAAAATAGATGAAAGTAATTTCGACCACTTCGGTACGGGACATTCTAGCACTTCCATATCTGCTGTGATGGGAATGGCAGAAGCAGCTCTGCTAAATAAGAAAAAAAATAAACACATAGCTGTGATAGGCGATGGTTCGCTCACAGGCGGAATGGCGTTTGAAGCACTCAACAATCTCGGTGTAAGCAAGGCAAATGTACTAGTGATAGTAAATGATAATCAGATGGGGATAGACCCAAATCTAGGAGCTATCAATACTCATTTAGCTGAAATAGATGGGATAAAACCTAACCTTTTTGAGAACCTTGGACTACAGTATGACGGACCACAGGATGGTCACGATGTAGTAGGCTTGGTTGATTATTTTGAGAAACAAAAAGAGAATAATGGGCCACAAATACTCCATATCAAAACCATAAAAGGTAAAGGATACGAACCTGCAGAAAATGCCCAAACAGACTGGCACAGTATCAGCTACGTTAAAATAAACCCATTAAAATCAGAGAGCTTAGAGGTAAAGCCTCTCAAATTTCAAGAAGTATTTGGCCATACACTACTAGAACTGGCTAAAAAAGATAACCGCGTAATCGGCATAACTCCCGCTATGCCAAGCGGCAGCTCTATGAAAATCATGATGGATGCCATGCCAGACCGTGTTTTTGATGTAGGAATAGCAGAACAACACGCCGTGACCTTTGCTGCAGGATTAGCATTAGAAGGGAAAAGACCATTTTGCAATATATACTCTTCCTTTGCTCAGCGAGCTTATGACCAAATCATTCATGACGTAGCTCTACAAAACATTCCTGTTATCTTTTGCCTAGACAGAGCCGGACTAGTAGGTGCAGATGGACCTACACACCATGGAGCTTTTGATTTAGCTTTTCTAAATGCCATACCTAATCTCAGCATCCTATCTCCTATGGATGAACACGAGCTCAGAAATATGATGTATTGGGCGGTAGACTATACTGAAGGGCCGGTAGTGATTCGCTATCCACGTGGCAGAGGAAGTAAGATAGATTATAACAATGAAATTCAGCCACTAGAAATCGGCAGCTCTCGTACAATTAATAACGGAAGCAAGCTTGCTGTAATTTCCATAGGTCAAATAGGCACAGAAGTGCAAAAAGCTATTTCTAACAACCAACTAGAAGAGACCATAACTCACATAGATGCTCGCTTTATGAAGCCGCTTGATTTGCAAAAAGTAGGAGAATTATTCCGCTCCTTTGACAAGATAATCACAGTAGAGGAATCATGCTTGATAGGCGGTTTTGGGCAACAGATAAAAGTACTAGCACAAGATTCTGGATATAAAGGCCCCATAACTTCTCTTGGTCTGCCAGATGTATTTGTGGAGCACGGGGAAATCTCAGAACTGAGAGCCAAGTATGATATTGATGCAGATGGAATTGGTAAGGTTATTTCTACTCTTCTTTAACTATCTGTTGCTGTTTTGCAGACCCCTAATCTTTGTTTGTCGCTATTGACACACCTTGATTTGTAGTTTGTCGCTATCGACACGCCCCGATTTTAATGCAAATCACAGATTTACTTAAAATCTGTCCCTCTGATAGAGGGGATTATTTGTCGTTAGGAAATTTTGCTTCGCAAAATTCTTTTAGACCCGAAAAATCCCCTCTTGAGAGGGGATTTTAGTCCCAAATCTCTGATTTGGCGAGATTAAAAGGGGTGTGTTTCTAGGCCCAAAGAAAAAAGGAGCGTGTTTCCGGGCCCGAAGAAAAAAGGGGTGTGTTTCTAAACCCGAAAAATCAAAATATTATTTAGGAAGGCACTTGAAACGTAAGCCCTCACTTATTCCTCACTTCAAAATCATCCATAAAACGCTCTATTTCTAACAGCACGCTCTGCATATGATGATAGACTTCCTCATCTCTAAAACGGAGTACCGTAATACCCAAATCACTCATCCGTTGTTCTTTGATTTTGTCTTTGGCTATCACGGCATCTTCATGATGTGTAATCCCATCTAATTCTATACCCAACATTAGTCTTGGGCAGAAGAAATCCAATATGAAATAGTCGACTGGCTTTTGTCTGTGAAAATCATACCCTCGAAGCTGCTTATTACGAACCTGCATCCAAAAGAGGACTTCGCTTTTGGTACTCTTGTTTCTATGCTGACGAGCGTATTCCTTTAGCTTGGGATAATACCAAAGGAATTTCTTTTTCATTGTTCGAATTTAGTGCTTTTCTGTTTGGAGTTGTTTTTCAGACCTTGTTATTGTGGGTCAGCTGTTGACACACCTCGTAATTTTTGAGTTGTGTCAATTTATAGTTCTTCGATGTTGACACACCTCATTTTTTTTTCATTGTCACTATTTACACACCCCGTAATTTTTGTTTGTCTCTATTTACACACCCCGATTTTAATATAAATCACAGATTTATTTAAAATCTCCCCTCTGATAGAGGGGATTATTTGTCGCTAGAATATTTTGCTTCGCAAAATTCTTATAGACCCGATAAGCTCCCCTCTTGAGAGGGGCTGGTTTCTCTAAATCTTCGATTTTACTAAGAAACAAGGGGTGTGCCCCTAAAATCAAACCTACTCCTCTATCACGGCCACAACCCTAAAACCAATAGTAGACTTAGGCTCAGTAGCAGGTTGTTCACTTTCTACTCTTACGTCATATCCTGTATCGTTCCAGCTGCCGCCCATAGCTACAGTATCATCAGATACTAGTTCAGCTACATTACCAGACATATTATAAACGCCATACTGATTGGGGTAGTAGGATTCTGCTGGTGCAGTTATGAGAGATCCTGATTCCATGGTTAAAGACCTTTCAGAATATCCGCTATCATCATATACGACTTCAAGTTTACCTAATCTCTTTTTTACATATTCTGCACCAGAAGATTTAAAATTACCTAAGTAGATACCTTTTGAGTTTCGCAGATACTTACCGTCCCAAGCATAGTCTTTTTTCTTATTTCCTCTAGCGGCCCGTATCCACTGTAGTTTTGTTGGAACAGAAAAAGTAATTGTAACTCCTTGATTTTTTAGAGCATATATTTCGGTTAGCCAAGCTGCATAAGCCTGTGCTTGTTTTAGAGTTATACCCACAACTGGATAATCCTTATACGCAGGATGTTGATAGTAATAGTCTACATAAGGTTCGTTATATGCCAAAGCCGTTCGCCAAACAGTGGTATCCAAAATATTTGAATTGTACTCTTCCATTCTACCTTCTTGTTTTAAGTAATAGAGAAATTCTTTCCAGTTTACATTAGTAATCTCTGCATTAAAAATATAAAACTCTGGCAATGAGTCTAATGTGGGCTCAATCGCCCTCTCGTTCATTCTTACTTTCTCTAGATTAGTGTATACCTTACCGGCCGGTACTTTAACATAGTTTTTCGTCAAATACTTAGACGTCTGTGGTTTTTTGCTTTTGCCAAAGGCAAATAATAAAGGTAAGAACAATAAGAGGTATCCCAGTTTTTTCATGATTAGAAAACGAAGGTAATCATAGATTATTGTTTTATTTTACCTGTCTGTAGGGTCGTGCCTCAGAGGCACGACCCTACAGACCACAGACTGGCACGACGTATTCCTACAGACAAGAAATACACCTACCTTTGCACCACAAAATAAGAAACAATGCGATTCAACGGCAAAACCATTAATCTACAACGCTATCCTAATACAGCAAACCGATCATTAAGACCATGGAGTGCTGCAGATGAATTACTACTAGAAACAGCTCTAGGACTTGGTTTGGAAAAGAAAAGCATCGCACTGATGCACGATACCTTTGGGGCTATGGCTGTGGCTCTGAGTATACACAATCCTCATTCTATAATAACCAATGCATCTCAGCTAAAAGCTACTAAACTAAACTTAGCCAATAATGGCTTAGATAAAAAAGACTGGGAGCATAGCAATCCGCTTAATATACAAGCAAAAGAGATAGACATTACTCTACTCAAAATACCCAAATCAGTAGACCTTTTTCAGCTTTATGTACAGCAGCTCCATGCAGCGGGCAATGCACATAGTGTTATACTATGTGGGTTTATGACTCGTAACTTTACTGCTCGCTGGAAAGAGATAGCAGAACTCTACTTTGAGGACGTGTCACAGTCTATGGCTGTGAAAAAAGCAAGAGTTCTAATCCTTAAATATCCAAAAAAGAAGATAGAAAAAGCACCTCTATTTCATACTATCAAAAACGATCTAGACCTTAACCTAAAACAGTACTCTGGAGTATTCTCTTCTGAGAAAGTAGATCCTGCTACACAGGTTTTATTAGAGCATTTACCTACTCTTACAGAAGACCAAAATATACTAGACCTAGCGTGTGGTAATGGTGTAATAGCTACTTATATACAAAAGCTATATCCAAAGAATCCTATCTCTGTAATAGATGATAACTATCTTGCTATAGCCTCTGCTAAACTAAACCTGGGAAAAGAAAATATCAACTACCATTGGTCTGACACTGTGACGGCTTGTAGAGATCAAAAATTTGATTTGATTCTATGTAATCCTCCATTTCATTTTGAGTATGAAAACACTATAGAAATATCAATAACGCTCTTCCGAGAAGCTAAAGATGCCTTGCAAAATGGAGGGTCATTTTATATAGTAGCCAATACGCACTTAAACTACCGAACTCATCTTACTAAGCTTTTCAAAGAGGTAACTCAAGTCACAGAAAGTGGCAAGTTTGAGGTGATCCTTTGTAAGTAAAATAGTACACTAACCTTAGCACGCTACCTTTCAAACTCAAAGACTTCGATAATCTCAGGAAAGAGATACTTTTTCTTCAATTTAAAATCTGCTTGAAAATCAGAGATTAACTGTTCCTTGGGGCCACCGTCTGTCATCATGAAAATGACCTTATTTACAGTACTATCTATCCGTGCTTCTGAATACTGATTTATTCCAAATAAATTTTCTTCCTTGAATCCTTCTAGCACATTATAAAATCCATACTCAGCATCATACTTTTTGAACCTTTCACGGTTAAAATAATACGAATATCCCAAAATTCTATACTTGGGATACATCACCACTCGCGTGTTTTCAACTCTAAGTTCTTGTACCTTGGCCACAGCTTCTCGGCTATGTCTACCGTTATCTACGCTTCTCTCACTCTTTACCACAAAACAAACAAGCAGTATCACTGGTATAATCCATTTCACTAAAGGACGCTTTACTATAGACAGGCTGGCTATGCTAATCACTAAAATAAATCCTACAAAAGCGTGCATTAAATATCGATTATGAAACATAGGCATTTCATAACTTATAAGATACATACCAAAAAACGGCACAATAAACCAAGCTAAGATTACAAGCAGATTCTTGTTCATAGCTCTAAAACGTCTCAGATTAAAAGCTACTGCTAAACCAATAATACAGAGTATGACAGTGACCCCTTTTTTGCTATTGGCAAACTGCATAAGCATATATTCTATGGTAGGCCATCCATCTGGCGGCAATAGCCAAGTTCCTTTTTCTTTGGTTACTGAAAATTGTTCTAAAACCACAGGTATATAAGGCCCAAAAAGGACAAAGGAAGCTACCAAACTAAACACAACCACTTTAAGTTTTTTACCTTCTCTAAAACTAAAAAGCAATGCAAAAAAGACTTGTATACCTATGACCATTACCCCAAAATAATGAGCATAGAGTAGCAATGCATTTACTATCGCGAATAGGACTAACGTCCTAGTAGAGTACCTATTATTTACCCATCTTAAAAAATAATAAAAGCTAATGCACGTGAGCATTCCAAAAAGAGCATACACTCTAGCCTCGTGAGCAAAGTATGTGGCATAGTTCGAAAAGGTAAAAAGTAACCCCGCTAGGATACCCGTATATTTTGAAAAAAACTCATTGCCTATTTTATATAAAAATGCAGCTGTGACTCCAGTGAATAAGAGAGAAGGAACTCTAACAGCCACTTCTCCTATACCAAACCAACCCTCCCAGAAATGCAGAAAAAGCTCATATAAAGGCGGATTATTACCTGGTCGCATATGCCTTAGAATATCAGCGATATCCATCTGAGCGAAGTAAACACTATAAGGCTCATCGCCTGCTAAGCTGTTGATCTCTATACCAAAAGCTCTAAGAATAATATTGAATAGAAAGAATAAAACAGGTATAACCCAACCCCACTTTCTTAGGTCAACCATTCCTATAGATCTTTGGCTTGAGCAACAAGCTCAGCAATATCTAGCACCTCTACTTCGCCTTCCTTATTGGCATGTTTCACGCCGTCACTCATCATAGTGGTACAGAAAGGACAGTTAGCCGATATAATACTAGCTCCGGTTTCTATAGCTTCTTCGGTACGCTCTATATTAATCTCTTTAGTGCCATTTTCTGCTTCTTTAAACATCTGTGCTCCACCTGCCCCACAGCATAATCCGTTTTTACCGCATCGCTTCATTTCTACTAGCTCGGCATCCATTGCCTCTAGTATTCGTCTTGGAGCATCGTATATGCCATTTGCTCTACCTAAGTAACAACTATCATGGTAGGTGATTTTTTTGCCTTTAAAAGGATCTGCACCAAAGGTCAATTTACCCTCATCTATGAGTTCTTGCAGTAGCTGAGTGTGATGTATCACCTCATACTTACCACCAAGACTCGGGTATTCATTTTTTATAGTATTGAAACAATGCGGACATGTGGTTACTATTTTAGTAATATCGTATGCATTGAGCGTAGCGATATTTGCCATGGCCTGCATTTGAAAAAGAAACTCATTACCTGCTCTCTTAGCAGGATCCCCCGTACAACTTTCTTCTGTACCTAGTATGGCATAGTTTAGTCCTACGTTATGCAGTATTTTCACAAATGCTTTAGTTATTTTTTGAGCTCGTTCATCAAAACTACCTGCACATCCTACCCAAAATAGGATATCTGCTTTTTCTCCTTTTGCTACTAACTCCGGTACTGTAGGTACGTGTATTTTTTCACTCATTTCGTTGTGCAATTTATAAAAATTTTATGCTTTTAATTCCCTTTATTAAGACCACGACTCTAATTATCCCCTTTTGATCCTGGCTTTTTAATCTTATAGGTAAGTGTAGCCATCACATATCGCTGTACTGCGTTGCTTTGGTTTTGCGTAAAACTATTATTGCTCCACCATCTCCATAGGTTCTGATTCTGGTCTAAAAGGTCATACGCTCTAGCTCCTATACTCCATTGCTGATCTTTATCTATAAAAAATGAAATCTCAGAATTAAGAATTGGTATAGTCTGTGCTCCCACGGCATTGTTAGCACCGTAAATCTCTAAATACAATGAAGTACTCCACTCTATACGCTCTATGGGTGTGAAAACAAACTCAGCATCTACTTCGTGATAAAAGAAGCCATTATTATTCACGCCTCCTACACTACCTGTCTGATAGTTTAGGCTGTAGTCTCCATCAAAACTCCACATATCAAATTCATTGAACTGCAAAGTAGGCCCAACCGCTATGGTATTGTTTTTACTTAGTATTTCCTTATTGTTTTGAAGGAAGTAAGACTGGCCAAAGCTATAATCTACGTCCATACCTATGGTGGCTTTTAGTGCTTTTAAAGGCCAAGTAAATCCTACACTTTGATTGGAATAGATTCTATTTTTAAAATTGATAACTGTAGACTGTGCATAGTTCTCTGAAGAGATTAAATTGGTATTTACCACTGGTCTAAAGCTGTATGAGTTCCACCCGTCAAAAAATAATGTTTTCCCTAATCCAAACATACGCTGGTACCTCCAGCTATTATTATAGGTCATGAAATTCTCTATTTCTATGTTGCCAGTGTTGGTATTATACGGATTACTATTATCTGTCATGGGGAGCATTTGCTGCACTCCTGGTCTATTCAGATTAGCACGTATATTAAAATTGAAATCGTACTTATGTGGCTTATTAGACCTTAGAAACATATAAGGAACGAAGAATAACTGATTAAAATCATACTGATGAAACGTATCCGTAGTAAACCTTCTATCCTCTATACTTTGATTTAGCTCAGGCACTACATATAGCGTAGTAAATGAGTCTAGCTTATAACTTATATGTAAATAGTATTCTAGGTTCTGTGCCTGCACGCCTCCCACTGGACTATTACTGAGTAATTTACCTTGCTCTTCTATCCAATCAAAATCATGCGTGTATTCACTAAGCATCCAGTTTATCCCGGGGCGTATCATAAGTTTTTTGGTCAACTGTACTTGGTATGCAGCTGTAGCGGCTACAGTCCTCTCGTTTGTTTTTAGATTTTGAGTAAGTCTAGACTGCTCATTCGTAGGAAAGGGTAGCAAAAATGGGCGTGTAGCAAAATAGTTCTGCTGATCGTTAGTGAGTTCAGAAGCTCCAAAATAAACCGAACCCATAAACCTATTATCGCTTTTCTTTTTTAACTTTCTAGTCCAGTGTAGCTTGCTAATAAATTTTTTATCTCCGCTAGTTACCGTATTCAGTGTTACTCCACTATTCAGGATACTGTCTTTTTTAAAGAAATTTTGAGTCAGTGACCCTGAGAAATTATCTCCTATTTGCCTATTAAACTGTGCACGAAGCACTAGTCTATTCAGGGTGTCTGGCTCATATTCTATCTTGGCATTTACCTGATGATTATTCTTATTGCCATTACCTTCACTTATGGCATCAGAAAATAAGGTATTCTCAGTCAGATAGACCTCTGAGTTTCGTTCTCCAAGTCTAAGATTATGCTCGGAAGTGACTACATAGGCTATATCTGACTTCATGCCTTTCACGGGCTCAAAATGTAGGTTTGCACCTACTCCTTCGTATGAATTTACACCGCCATTCCAGTTCCAACTGTTACTTCCTCCATTGAACGGATTAATCTCAAAGCTATTCAATGTGCTCATCTCCTGCCATCCGTATAGATTATTATTGATATTATTCAATCCACCAATAAGAGAAAACTGAGTAGCGTCTTTAAAGAAGTTAATATTCCCTTTACCATCATAGTAACCGTCAGTGCCATATCCCGCTCGTACCGTACCAAAGTAGCCTTGAGCCTTATCTTCCTTAAGTATGAGATTAATTACTTTTTCACGCTGGTTATCATCTTCTCCTGTGAACTCATCTTCATCTGTTTTTTTATCTATGACCTCTACCTTATCTACTAGGGAAGCATCCAGATTTTTGGTAGCTGCTTCTACGTTACCACCAAAAAATTCTTTCCCATTAATCAATACTTTAGTGATTTGCTGCCCTTCTGAGGAGACTTTACCGTCCTTATCCACCTGTATTCCAGGCATCTTCTTAATAAGGTCTTCTACACTCGCATTACTCTGGGTCTTAAAACTACTACTGTTGTACACTATAGTATCTCCATTCATCAATACCGGAATCCCTTTAGCACGCACCATGACTTCCTTCATACTAATAGTGGACGACTCTAGCTCTATATTTTCTAACACGTCTCCTGATACGCGTATGCTTTTGTACGCTACACCATACCCCATACAAGCGACTACTAGAAAGTACTCGCCGGGCTGCACATTTTTCATAGTATACGTGCCATCTTCTTTAGCTATGGCAAACTGTACCGTAGCCGTATCTACTTTTTCGCTTAGAGATATACTTGCATAGGGGACGCCATTACCTTCTTCATTTTGCAGCTGACCAGATACCGTAAAACTCTGTGCAAAATTGGTGCTACTGTACAGACAAATAATTGCAGTAATTAGAATACATTTAGTCATTGAAATATATAAACGCACCAAAGGTGTGAATAGTTGCTTGGGGATTATATCTCCTTCGTCCAATTTGCTCTATCGCTCGGCGAAAACTGCCACGGTGCTTGATTATTTTCTATGTTGCTGTTCATCGCAGCCCATTCGCTAGGCATAGCTGATTTCTCAAGCGTTTGGAACTGTCGCATACCAAAAATAATTTCGAGTGGGTTAATATTGATAGGACAAACCTCTACACAAGCATTGCAAGTAGTACAAGCGAGCAATTCCTCTTGTGAGATAAGATCATGTAGCGATTTACCATCGTGATAGTCAGGCCCATGCTCCTCTTTCGCAGCACCTAGCTCTTCTGCTCTAGCACGTGTATCCATCATTATTTTACGTGGACTAAGCTCTTTACCTGTAATATTAGCAGGGCATGCACTAGTGCATCTACCGCATTCTGTACAAGCATAGGCACCCATAATGCTGGTCCAGCTAAGATCCGTAACATCGTTCACCCCAAATTTATCTGGAGGTGGCATATTAGGGTCCGCTTTACTTGGGTCTAGCATTAGGTTTACCTCATTAGTAATTTCTGGCATATTGGCAAATTCACCAGCTGGCTTTAGCCTACTGTACCACGTATTGGGAAATGCTAAGAATATGTGAAGATGCTTGCTGTACGGCACATAATTTAAGAAAAATAATATTCCTAAGATATGAAACCACCAAAACACACGTTCGAAAACAACCAATGTGGAAGTGGAATATCCATTAAAAAATCCAGTAAGATATTGAGAAACAGGAAAACTACCTGCAGCCACATAGTGATCTGCTCCTTGGCTTTGAAGCACTTGGTCTACAGCATTCATTTTGAGGAAAGCTAACATCAGTACTATCTCTATTAATAGAATATAAGTAGCATCTTGAGTCGCCCAACCTTTCATCTCTTTGGAATGAAAACGAGGAATCTTAGCAATAAATCTTCGTCCTAAGAAAACCAAACATGCAATAAAGACAAGTGCAGCCAGAATTTCAAAGAAACCTATTGCCGCATCATACACTGGCCCTAGGAAAGACAGAACTCTATGCGTTCCAAAAACTCCATCTATTAGAATCTCGAGTACTTCTATATTAATAAGTACAAAGCCTACATAAATAAGAATGTGAAAGAAACCTGCAACAGGTCTTACAACCATTTTACTTTGACCAAGAGCTACTTTGGTCATCATCATCCATCGCTCCGATTTATTGTTATTTATTTTTTCGTCTTTCCCGAGGAAAATATTTCGACGAATCTTTTTAATTTTTTGAGTGAAGAAATAGACTGCTACTCCTAGCACTATAATAAAAAGTATTTGTTCTAGATACTGCATTGCTGTAGGTTTCAAAAATAGAACAATTTTGCACTTAGACATGTTTTAAATATCTATAGTACATTTTGTTTCTTAAAGTCACAAATAGGCTTATTTTTGCAGCCGCTTTAGAGATAGAGTGAAGAGGTGCGGTAGCTCAGTTGGTAGAGCAAAGGACTGAAAATCCTTGTGTCGGCGGTTCGATCCCGCCCCACACCACTTTAAAAAGACTCAACTTCGGTTGGGTCTTTTTTGTTTGTTGAAAATGCTATTTTATACCCTCAAAGTACAACGGTAATAGCGGTTCTCACGATAGCTATCGGGACCGCCCCACACCACAAAAGCTTCACAGAAATGTGGAGCTTTTTTTATTTATGGAAATTTTTACAATCTATATCCTTTACTCTGTATCCAGCCAAAAAACATACGCAGGCTATACTAATTATATGGAACGTAGTTTCAAGCAACAAGTGCGACACCGTAGCTCAAAAATGATTCATTTGAAGTGTTAAAGTTCAAATTTTTTCGTGGTCTGGCATTAAGCAGGTTTTAAACTTTTAGAATATCCTGATGGGTTAATAATTCAAAACTAGACTTCTTGGGTATGTATTGCTTCTCTAGCCCATTTAGGTTTTCATTAGATCCTCTTTCCCAACTGTGATATGGCGTAGCAAAATAGCAGGGTACTCTTAGCTGTTGGGTTACGGACATATGATCGGCAAATTCCCGTCCATTATCCGATGTGATAGTACTAAGATAGGGGCTCCATTCTTCCAGTAGTTTACACATGGCTTTGCTCACTACTTGTGCCTCTTTAGATGGCACTTTACACATTTTCAGGACTCCTGATGCTCTATCATTTATCGTTAAGATTGCTCCTCTATGGTCCTTGCCTATAATCAAGTCTACTTCTAGATCTCCAAACCGCTCTCTAGCTTCTACAACAGTAGGCCTGTACTTAATGTCAACTCTGCCTACAATACCTCTTGATAGCTTGCTAGAGCCCCTTTTGTGGTACTTATGACCCTTTCTTCTTAGATGTGTATACAGGTCTCCTCCAGCCTTCTTGTCTGACCATAAGTGCCGATAGATATACTCTATGGACATCGTTTCTTCTCCCTGTTTTTCAAGAATACCAACAACCTGTTCTGGACTATAGTCAAGCCTAAGAAGCTCTACCGTCCGCTCTTCTATTGGTTTAGTGAATTTTCTAAATCTAGGCCTCTCTTTCTGACGTGTTTTTCTTTTACGTACGGCTAAGTTTGAGGTATACTTACCACTTCTAACATCGCAGTTTCTTTTGACCTCTCGGCCTATGTTTGTTTTGTCTATGCCACTAATTTTGGAGATGGCTATATTGCTATGACCTTGCTCCTTCATTACTTGAATCGTATACCTTTGTGTATCGGTTATGTGTTTACTCATTTTTGCAACTTTTTGAAGAGAAGTAAAGGTAGTAACATTTTCCGAAGCGGATTAGGGGCTAGACCCTAATCCGCTATTTTTATTACACCCTATACCTCTTAATCTAGGGGTTGCATTTACGACTTGAATTTAAGAGTTGCAAGTGTTAGATGATTCAATTACCGAACTCTTAACGAACACAAATTAATATCCCTTCAATTTTACGTTAACTTCGTGCTACATTAATGGGCAAAGCATACTTCGCATCAGATTTTCACTTGGGAGTTCCTACCTACGAGGAGTCTCTTACTCGTGAAAAAAAAATCGTAAGATGGCTTGGTGAGATAGAGTCTGACTGCGAAACCCTTTTCCTAATGGGCGATGTGTTTGATTTTTGGTATGAGTATACCACCGTGGTTCCAAAGTACTACACACGTCTGCTAGGTAAGCTCGCCTCTATGACAGATGCAGGTATAAAAATCTATTTCTTTAAGGGGAACCATGATATGTGGACTTTTGACTATTTACAGAATGAAATAGGGCTGGAAGTAGTAGACGAAGAATTATCCATAACTCTTAATGAAACAAACCTTTACCTCCACCACGGAGATGCACTTTGGAAAGGAGAAGCAAGTTATAAATTAATACGAAAAATATTTAGAAGCCGCTGGGCCATCTGGCTATTTCAAAGGCTGCATCCTAACTTTGGAATAGGCCTTGCAAACTATCTTAGTACAAGCAGCAGAAAAAAGAACAGTGCCAAAGATGAGCTTGATATCCCGCTAGAAATGGAGTATCAATACCAGTTTGCCATGGACCACTCAGCCAAAAATGATATAGATTACTATATCTTTGGGCACAGACATAAACCTATGGACGTACCAATAAGAGATAAAGCACGTTTAATAAACCTAGGAGATTGGATATCTAAAAATACATATGCTATATTAGAAGACAATAATGTTACGCTACATACTTATAACGATTAGTTGCATACTGGTAGTTCGGGCATCTGCTCAAGATACTATTTTATTGCAAAACATCAATACAATTGTTGGTATGAGCATTGATACTAAGGGCAATATTTTCGTGGCAGACAATAACTTTACATTATATAAATATGATACTAAAGGTAAGCCCGTTACAAATGTAAATATCAAGTCTTATGGTGAAATCACCTCAATAGATTGCACCAATCCTTTTGAAATTTATGTCTTTCACAAAGATCAAAACATCATAGTATTCTATGATAATATGCTCAATGTAAGAGGAGAGTTGAGGTTAAACGATTACTTTTTAAGCAACGTTTCTTGTGTAGCTAGATCTTATGATAACAACATCTGGGTAGTGGACTTATCTCAGTATAAACTGTTGAAAATAAATAAAGCAGGTGAAGTAATATCAGAATCAGCTTATTTAAACAGCATTCTGAGTACCAAGTTAAATATTTATACCCTTTGGGAGTATAACAATGAGGTATATTTAGCAGACTCACTCGTTGGAGTGCATGTTTTTGATATGTACGCCACCTATAGTACCACGCATTATACTCCTAACAATAAAGCTGCTATAGGAGTAAACGGTCGAATGTATTTATCAATTGGCGGCAAACTGCATTTGTATAATACCCTCATTAGAGATTTAATAAAAACTGAACTTTCACTGCCTAACTACACATCATTTTCACTGTATAATAAGGCCATCTACTATTATTCAAAAAATCAAGTAATCTTGAAATCAGTGGAAAGCTAGGAGTCTATTCAATACAATAGGTAGAATAAATACCTTTGCACACTTATAATCATGCTTGAAACATTAGAGGGAATACACGCACGTTTTAAAGAAGTAGAACTTTTACTTAGTAGCCCTGAGGTAGCTTCGGACATGAAGCGTTTTACCAAGTTAAACAAGGAGTACAGCGATCTGAAACAAATTGTAGAATGCTATTTTGAGTACAGAAATCTAATAACAAACCTAGCTGAGGCCAAAGATATGCTAGATAGTGACGACCCTGAGATGAAGGAGATGGCCAAGGAGGAGTTCGAATCACTTAACGAGAAACGAGGCCCTCTGGAAGAGGAAATAAAAATGCTACTCATACCTAAGGATCCTGAAGATGATAAAAATGCCATGGTAGAAATTCGTGCTGGAGCAGGTGGTGACGAGGCAAGCATATTTGCTGGAGATTTATATAGGATGTACAGCAAATTCTTTGATAACCAAGGGTGGAAGCATGAAATCATGGACAGCACGGAAGGTACAGCTGGCGGATATAAGGAGATAATAGTAAAGGTAGAAGGCAATGAAATCTTCGGAACACTAAAATTTGAAGCAGGAGTACACCGTGTACAGCGTGTTCCAGAAACAGAAACCCAAGGCAGAGTGCATACGTCTGCTGCTACAGTAGCAGTGCTACCAGAGGTAGAAGAAATAGACTTAGTCATAAACCCTGCAGACATAGACATGCAGACATCACGATCTGGTGGTGCGGGTGGTCAAAACGTAAATAAGGTAGAAACCAAAGTACAGCTTACGCACAAACCAAGTGGTATAGTAGTAGTATGTTCTCAGGCTCGCTCTCAGCTGGCCAATAGAGTAATCGCTATGGACATGATTAGAGCTAAATTGTATGACATAGAGCTAGTGAAGCGAAATGGCGATATAGCAGCAAAACGAAAAACGATGGTAAGTACAGGTGACCGCTCTGCAAAAATAAGAACCTACAACTACCCACAAGGTAGAGTAACAGATCACCGTATTAATCTAACGCTCTATAATCTGAACGGAGTAATGAATGGCGACATTTTAGAAGTTATAGATGCTCTCAAAATGGCAGAAAATGCAGAAAAGCTCAAAATAGGAGGTCTATAGTCTCGTTTTGTGAAATTATTCACAATAAGCAATCATTTTAGGCTAAAAAGCTATAAAAAAATATTTTTGCATCAATTTAATACCTAAGATATGAGACGCGAGGCCATAAAAACTGCAACATCTAGAAAAAACAAGTTTTCTTATAAAGGAGACGTTTCCTTTACTAAGCTTTACAATGCTAACGTATTTGATGATCTCGCAATGCGTGATTTTCTGAGTAAAGAAGCATACGAATCTGTTAGTAAGTCTATAAAAGAAGGCAAAACTATCAACCGAAAAATGGCAGAGCATGTAGCTTCCGGTATGAAACAGTGGGCCCTCAGCAAAGGAGCTTCGCACTATACGCACTGGTTTCAGCCGCTTACAGGCTCTACAGCAGAAAAACATGATTCTTTTTGGGAACCCAGTGGAGGAAAAGCAGTAGAGAAATTCTCAGCTAACGCATTGGTACAGCAAGAACCAGACGCCTCAAGTTTGCCAAATGGTGGCCTTCGAAATACTTTCGAAGCAAGAGGATATACCGCTTGGGATCCATCATCACCCGCCTTCATTCATGAGAATACTACAGGCAAAACATTATGTATACCCACCGTATTTGTATCCTATAACGGAGAGGCTCTAGATTACAAAGCTCCCTTGCTAAAGTCTATCAACTTAATAGACAAAGCTGCTACAGATATCTGTAGGTACTTTCTCAAAAAAGTAACCTCTTGCTCAGCCTCACTTGGAATAGAGCAGGAATACTTCTTAGTAGATGAGGCTATGTTCAACGCACGACCAGACTTAGTAATGTGTGGCAGAACCTTAGTAGGTCACGCTCCGGCTAAAGGCCAGCAGATGGATGATCACTACTTTGGTGCTATTCCAGATCGAGTGTTCAATTATATGTTTGAGTTAGAGATAGAAGCGGCTAAACTCGGTATTCCTTTGAAAACAAGACATAATGAAGTAGCTCCTGGGCAGTACGAATGTGCTCCTATGTTTGAAGACGTGAACCTTGCCGTAGATCACAATCAGCTACTTATGGACATTATGGACCAGGTGGCTTGTAAACATAATTTTAAAGTACTACTCCACGAGAAACCATTCGCAGGGATAAATGGAAGTGGAAAGCACAATAATTGGTCACTTCTCACTAACACCGGTGTAAACCTTCTTTCTCCAGGAAACGATCCCAACTCAAACCTGCTTTTTCTTACTATCTTCATCAATACAATAAAAGCCCTTTATGATAACGCAGATATTATAAGAGCGAGTATTGCCTCTGCTTCTAATGATCACAGACTGGGAGCCAACGAAGCTCCTCCAGCTATCATATCGGCATTTATAGGGTCTAAACTAACAGATGTGCTAAATGCCTTTTTAGAAGACGGAAGAGCAAGTGATAAGCATGATAAAAAGTCAATCAATATAGATAAAATACCCGAAATACTTAGAGACAATACGGATAGAAACAGAACCTCTCCATTCGCATTTACGGGCAATAAGTTTGAACTAAGAGCAGTAGGGTCCTCTACCAACTCCGCTCAGCCTATGACTGCACTAAATAGTGCCGTGGCTAACCAGCTTATCCTCTTTAAAACTGCAGTAGATAAAGAGATAGCTCAAGGAGTAGATCAAAAAGCCGCTATAGTAAAAGAGCTAAAAGCCGTCTTACGAAGTGCTCAAAATGTCCTTTTTGAAGGAAATAACTACAGTGACGAATGGGCTAAAGAAGCTAAGAAAAGAGGTCTTAATAATATCAAAAATACAGCGGAGGCTTTAGGTGCATATATTGGCAAACAAGCCATTGATACGTTTGTAAAAAATGGAATTTTTACTAAAGAAGAATTACATGCTCGATATGAGATAATGCTAGAAGAATACATTAAAAAAATACAGATAGAAGGGCGAGTATTAGGAGACTTGGTCTATACATACATTCTTCCTCCTGCTATTGAGTATCTAACTTCTTTGGCCCAGAATATAAAAGCACTTCAAGACTCTAAACTGAAGGTAGGTGAGGCTCAAAGGGACCTTATTATGCAAATATCTGAGCATATAGACGCTGCTAAGTACAAAACAGATAAAATGGTAGAAGCTCGTAAAAAAGCAAACAATGAGAAAGACTCCGTTAAAATGGCAAGGTCATATCATTATAATGTAAAAGAGACGTTTGACGACATTAGGTATCACGTAGATAAGTTAGAGCAGCTAGTAGATGACAAGATATGGCAACTTCCAAAATATAGAGAATTACTTTTCTTGAAGTAGTAGCCTCAATAAACCTTACAAAACAATAGGCTTCTGAGTTATTTTAACATTTAATTCAGGAGCTTTTTTATGCCCTTGAATTATTAATTTGCTTTTGGCAGCAGAATTTTGGATTTTTGACGTTCTTATCAAACGATGAATCTGAAAATAAACCACTCTATTAAGTTAGGATTACTCTGTAGTTTTATTCTTGTTTTAACTAGCTGCGGTAGCGTAAGCATGAAAAAAGCAGCAGAGGCAATGCAAAAAAAGCAGTACGCTATTTCTGCAGATATGTACGATCAACTAGCTAGCGACCCTGAACTTCCCAAAGCTGATAGACAGAATGCGGCCTTTAGAGGTGCAGAAAGCTATAGGTTTAACCACATGCCAAAGCCAGCTTTGAAATTATATGACAAAGCTTTGCAGTATGGTGCCCAAGACCCTGTAGTCATTTATAGAATTGCTCAGATGCACAAGCAACTAGGCGATTACGAAAAGGCTATTGAAGCTTTCAAAAAGTATCAAAAAGCGGTGCCCGGTGATGAGCGAATTGGACCTATGATTGTAGGTTGTGAAAAAGCCCTAGTATGGAAAGAGGAAAAATCGAGATATAGGGTTGAATCTTTTAAGCCTGCCAACGATAAAAAAGCAGATGATTTCTCGCCAATGTGGGCTGACAGAAATAATAAGACTATAATGTTTACCTCTGACAGAGAAGATGGTTATGACGGGGGGGCGTATGACAGAACCTTGAGAAGCCATAGTGATGTATGGGAAGTAAAGTTGAGTAGCTCAAAAGGAAAAGAAAAATGGAGTACGGCTGATATTGTTGAAGGTTTAAACACCAAATACAATGATGGAACGGTGTGTTTCAATCAACGTATGACTAAGATGTACGTGACCCAATGTAACGGCACATCAGGTAAAGAACCAAAATGTAAAATATACGAAGCTAGAAAGTCTGGTAAAGGTTGGGAGATGAGTCTTGACCCACTAAGTTTTTGTGCAAACCCAGAAGATGTACATTGGAACTATGGACACCCTGCACTAGCAGATGGTGACAAGACTATGTACTTCGCATCTGATAGACCTGGAGGGTATGGAGAGAGTGATACTTCCATATTAGAAAAAACCAAAGACATATGGATGGTGACGTTCGTAAGACGAGGCAGAACCTGGAGTGAGCCAATAAACCTAGGGCCAAGTATAAATACGGAGGATAACGAAATGTTTCCATATGCACACGAGGACGGAAGTCTTTATTTTGCTTCTGACGGACACCCAGGTATTGGTGGTCTAGATATTTTCGAAACTACTAAAACAGGAGAAGGACCTACAGAATGGAACGTTCCAAATAACATGAAAAGCCCTGTTAACTCCTCTGGAGATGACTTTGGGATAATAATTGATGCCACCAAAGAAAGTGGATATTTTAGCTCAAATAGGGATAAAAGCCAAGATGATATCTTTCATTTCACTATGGAGCCAATAGAGTGTAAGCTAAAAGGACAGATTACCGACTGTGATAGTGGAACAGCCATTAATGATGCATTAGTACTTATTAGCAATAATGTAGACTCTTCTAAAATAAGACTTAGAACAGATAACAAGGGATACTATGAAACGGAAATAGGTATCAATAGAGAATACACTATTGAAGTATCTAAACGTAATGCATATTACTACGATGCTAAACCGCAGTATATAAGTACTATGGGCGTAGACAATTCTTTGGACTGTCAACATGTTAAAGATTTTTGTATGAAAAATACGTGTAACGACGTATTCGTGTTGCCTATCTATTTTGACTTAGCTAAATGGGACATACGTAGTGATGCAATCCCTATTTTAGATGACTTAATAAAAACACTTAAAAAATACCCACGTATGGCTATAGAGCTCGGTTCTCACACAGACTGTCGTGCGTCTTATGAGTTTAACAGAGACCTATCTCAGAAGAGAGCAAACTCTACAGTACAGTACTTAGTAGAAAAAGGAGGAATAAACCCATTCAGATTAGAGGCTAGAGGGTATGGTGAAAGTCAATTAGTAACTGACTGTCCTTGTGAAACTCCAGTAGAATCAGACTGTAGCGAAGAGGACCACCAAAAGAACAGACGAACCACTGTAAAAGTCGTTAACTGCAACTTTGATGTGCTATCTATAGGTGTAGAATATGGACAACGTAATGATGAAGCACTAAATGGAAAAGGATCTGTCTACAGTCCATACCTGCTTACGCAGCAGAGAGCGTTCCTTACTAAAACGAAAGGAGATATAGATAGTTTCTTGCGAGCAAAGGATGTAAATGATAGTTTACTGTTAGTAAAGACAGCTGAAGAAGCATTATTAGCCAAATACGATTTTGTTACGCTAACAAAAGGAAGAGGAGATGCCTACAGCCTTTATGGTTTCATAGGCAAAAAGAAAATTAAGTTTGATTACGACGGCGAAGAGCGTAGAACACTAATGCCACAATCTCTTGTAGAGCAGTTAATTAAAGCTGGATCTCTTAAACCTGAAGATTTTACAGATACAGGTGAAAAGATTAAACTTACAGACGGAACCAAAATATATGGCACTTCATTTACTCTAGCAGAACTTAAAATAGAGGATAAAGTATATACCAAGGTGAAATGTAAAATGGCAGAAACAAATAGCACCATACTAGGTTATAGCATATTTGACAAAATATATGTGGACTTCGAAATAAAGGATGATAAGATTTGGCTTCTTAAAGACGAAGAATAAAAAGCACTTAATCTATTGAGTAGATACGAAAAACGCGGTGTCTCATCGCAAAAAGAAGATGTACATAAGGCTATTACTAATGTAGATAAAGGAATATTTCCTAATGCATTTTGCAAGGTAGTAGAGGATTTTATAGGTGGTGATGATAGCTATTGTAACATAGTACACGCGGACGGAGCGGGCACCAAGTCTTCCCTCGCTTACTTGTATTGGAAAGAAACTGGAGATATAAGCGTATGGAAAGGAATAGCTCAAGATGCACTTGTAATGAATCTAGACGACATTATCTGTACTGGTGCCACTGGACCTTACTTGCTTTCTAATACTATAGGTAGAAACAAGCATCTTATTCCAGGTGAAGTTATCAAAGAGATAATAGAGGGTTTCGAAGAATGTATAGGCACTATGGCTTCTTTTGGAACTCAAATAAAGTTTACAGGTGGGGAAACCGCAGACGTAGGTGACTTGGTGAAAACCATAATAGTAGATAGTACTGTAGTTTGTAGACCAAAGCGTGGTGAAATACTAGAGGTAGATATTCAATCCGACAATGTTATAGTTGGTTTCTCCTCCTACGGACAAGCAACTTATGAAAATGCATATAATGCAGGAATGGGATCCAATGGTTTGACATCTGGCAGACATGACCTACTACATCACTCTTACCACGCCAAGTATCCTGAGTCTTATGATATCAATACAGACGAAGAGTACATCTACAGTGGTCAATTTTCGCTTACAGATAATCTGGAAGGCACACCGGTAGATATAGGAAAGGCACTACTCTCCCCTACTCGTACGTATGCACCCATACTTAATAAGATAATGCAAGACACTGCTCTGAAAGGTGCCATAAACGGTATTATTCATTGTACAGGGGGAGCTCAGACTAAGGTTATGAAGTTTTTAGATAAGCCATTACATATTATTAAAGATAGCCTATTAGAGATTCCACCTCTTTATAAAACGATACAAGAAACTACAGGCACCTCTATGAAAGAGATGTACGAAGTCTTTAATATGGGGCATAGGCTAGAGATCTATTGTAATAAAGCTATAGCAAGTGACTTAATCGGCATAGCGGCAAACTTTAATGTAGAGGCAAAAATAATAGGTAGATGTGAGCCCAGTAGCCAAAAAGAGCTGACTATTGCTGGCATAACATATTAATCAAGATAATACTTGTAATGTCATTATTTACAAATTTAAAAATAATGAAAAAATATCTTGTATATTTGAATTTCAAAATAAAATAAAATAATGAAAAAAATCTTTGTACTTAGCTTCATAGCTTCAGCATTTCTTTTCGGTTGTTCAGATACAGCCACTACTACTCCTGTAACTGGAGGCGGGGGTGGGTCAGCGGACAAACTAGCCGTTACTATTGTAAATAAAGCAAATAACTCTTTTGTCGTAAAATTCAGTGGCACTAACTGTCCTCCTTGTGGCGGATGGGGATGGACAATGGCTTCTTCTCTTAAAGATGGTGTAGACGGATCTGGAGAGTATATGACTGCTTATGGTCAAAATTTTGTTGCTGGATTGTTTGTAATCGACGCTGCAACAACTCTACAAAACTCTTGGGGTGCAACAGGTTACCCTCACTTTGGTGCCAACGGAAGTGTAACAACTATTCCACGTACTAGCGGCGTTAATACAACCGCAGAAGAACTAGAAATTTATGATAGAGTAAACGCTCACGCAGAAGCTACGGTTGTAGCAAACACAACTGTGAAGTATGAAATAGTAGCTGGGGTAATGAACATGAAGTACAAAACTACTGCTTGGTCTGACCTTTCTGCACCTTACCTAGCTATATATGTGCTAGAAGATAAAGTAAAAGGATACCAATCTGGTCACTCAGAAGGTGATAATGCCTTACACAAAAATGTATTAAGAAAAGAAATTACAGCTGGAGCTGGTTATGGATCTAAAATTGAGGGATTAGCTGTAGGTACTGATGTATCTGGAGAAGCTACTATTGATATAGATTCTGATTGGGACGAAAGCCACATTAAAGTAATTGCAGTAATGTATAACAAAGTAGGTACTAAGTACAACTTTGTAAACTTATCTACTGCTACTTTAGTAGAGTAATTCAATTTATAAAAACAAAAAGCCTCTTACCAATATTGGTAAGAGGCTTTTTTATGCATTCTATTTTACTATAAACCTGAGTTCGATTATTATTTTGGATTCAGAACATCTTTAAACAGCTGTTTTTTTCATAAAACCTCGGCATCATCGTTGTTTTATCTTGATATAGCTCGCTATATCTGCACTAAAACCTCTCGCCTACAAAGTTTTATGAAAATCTGCATCTCAAAAGAATAGTCGAACTCAGGTTATAAAATACACATTACCTTTGCTCCATTGAAAAACATTCGGTCGTATACCAAAGAAGAACTAGTACAGCTATGTGAAGACATGGGCGAAAAAAAGTTCAGAGCAGACCAGCTTTGGGAATGGCTTTGGCTTAAAAGTGCACGCTCATTTGAGCAAATGACTAACTTGTCTCTAGATTTCAGAGCTAAACTAGCCACAGCATTTTCTTTTCCAGTGATGACCATTGCCAACACTCAGCGAAGTAGTGATGGCACTATTAAATACGCATTTAGACTAGACGATGGCTTTTTAGTAGAGGGAGTATTGATACCCACCAAAGAAAGAGTTACAGCTTGCATATCTTCTCAGGTAGGCTGCAGCTTAAGCTGCACTTTCTGTGCTACTGGTTTTCTCAAAAGAGAACGAAACCTACGTGCAGATGAGATGTACGATCAAGTAGCTATTCTAAGAGAGGAGTCGCTAAAAGAATATGGTATCAACCTAAGTAACATCGTACTAATGGGCATGGGAGAGCCACTACTGAACTATGCTAACGTAATGAGTGGCATAGAGAGGATAACAGCCCCAGACGGCTTAGGAATGTCCCCGCAGCGTATTACACTGTCTACTGCCGGCATTGCTAAAATGATAACAAAACTAGGCGATGACGGAGCTCGTTTTAACCTAGCACTATCGCTTCACTCTGCTAATAATGAGCAAAGAAGCAAGATAATGCCAATAACAGAAAGTAATTCGCTAGAAGACCTGATAGAAGCCCTTAACTATTTCTATGACAAAACAGGCACACGCGTCACCCTAGAATACTGTGTTATCAATGATATAAACGATAATCCATTTGAAGCTGAAGAACTTGTCGCTTTTTGTCGTAGAATAAAATGCAAGGTGAATCTGATAGAATACAACCCTATAGACCTCGCGGAATTTATTTCTAGTTCAGCAGAAAAAATTCAAAGCTTTGCAGATTATTTAGAAAAGAACAAGGTTATAGTGAATGTACGTAGAAGTAGGGGTAAGGATATAGACGCTGCTTGCGGTCAACTGGCAAATAAGCTATCCTAAAAACCTTTCTCGTTCTTCCGCAGACGGAACTCTACACGTTTCCTTCTTCCCAAACCACTGGTATCTGTTTTTAGCGATTAGTCTGTAAACGGAATCTCTCAAACCCTTAGGAACATACTTAAAAACCTTTCCATACGCATACGGCCGTTTCAAGTACGTGCTTATCGCTATTACAGCGTCTGAACGAACTAGCAGCTTACCATCCACATACAGCATTACACTATCTGGAATCTCATCAAATCCAGACTTACTCGTAATACTCTTTCCTACATCAGATTGAAGTGAAGCAAATTGCAATTCATCTGTTTTTTCATTGCGAATAATAAAATCTACAGATCTGTTGCAGAGATTGCACACGCCATCAAAGAGTACTATATTATTCATTCGTATACGTAAAACAAGAATTAATAGATTTTGATACCCGACAAATTTATGTTTCCATTTCTTAATTCACTCAATATTTAATAGATACCTTTGCAGCATGGCCAAAATTTCCATTAATTTAACATCAGGTACAGTCACTAAAAGTACCGCAGTGATAGGAATAGACCTAGGAACTACCAACAGCCTTATCGCCACTATTAACAGAGAAAACAAGGCTCCATATTGCATTACCAAAGAAAAGGAGAGCATAGTGCCCAGTGCTATATACTTTGGGGAAAATGGACCTATAATAGGTTCAGAAGCCATAGCTAAGCTAGTAACCGAACCAGAGAATACTATTTACTCCATAAAAAGACTGCTTGGCAAAAGCTACACCGATATACAGGATGCTAAGCAGCAGCTAAACTACGAAATAATAGACGATGAAGAGAAACTGGTAAAAGTAAAAATAGGCTCCAAATATTACTCTCCAATAGAGTTGTCTGCTCTTATCCTCAAGGAGCTAAAGTCGATAGCAGAAACTCAATTGCAAGAAGCAGTATCAAAGGTTGTGATAACAGTTCCAGCTTACTTTAACGACTCTCAGAGACAAGCAACAAGAGACGCAGGTAAATTAGCTGGACTAGATGTGCTGCGTATTATCAATGAGCCTACTGCAGCAAGTTTGGCTTATGGTATTGGTCTAGACCCAACAAAATCTCGCACCGTGGCCGTTTTTGACCTAGGTGGGGGGACCTTTGATATCTCTATACTCGAGATTCACAATGGAGTTTTCGAAGTACTATCTACAAATGGCGACACCTTTTTAGGAGGAGATGATATTGACAGAGCTATTGTAAATCTATGGACCACTGAATACAGGCTGAGCAACCTAAATACTTCTGATAAGCAACTACTAAGAGTCACAGCAGAAAAAGCTAAAAAAACCTTAACAAATCTTCAAGAATATTCTCATAAACTACAGATAGGCACAAAAGAAGTTTCATTAAATCTCACCATCGAGCAACTTAATGAGCTCATTAAACCACTTATAGGCAGAACAATGCAATGCTGCAATAGTGCTATATCTGACGCCGAAATAGAACTAAGTGCTATAGACGAAGTAGTACTCGTAGGAGGAAGCACCAAGACTAAAGCTGTAAAAGATGCGGTAAAGAACTATTTCATGCACTCTGAGGTGAACGATACGCTAAACCCAGACGAAGTAGTTGCCTTGGGAGCGGCTATAGAAGCGGATATACTAGCTGGTAATAGAACGGATATGCTACTACTAGACGTTACGCCTCTTTCTCTAGGTATAGAAACTGTAGGCGGCCTAATGGACGTATTGATACCACGAAACTCTAAGGTACCTACTACCTTAAAAAAAGAGTATACTACATCTGTAGATGGTCAGATAAACCTCCGAGTGAGTGTGTACCAAGGGGAACGAGAGCTCTCCGCTGATAATCGAAAACTGGGAGAATTCATCTTACAAAACATACCCGCTATGCCCGCAGGACTGCCCAAGATAGAGATGACCTTTATGCTAAATGCAGACGGAATACTACAGGTAAGTGCAGAGGAAAAAAGGAGTGGCACTAAGCAGGTAGTAGATATGAAATCGCAGTATGGCTTAACAGATCTAGAAATTAAAACTATGCTAAAAGAAAGCATAGACAATGCCCAAGAAGATATGGACAAGCGTTCTTTGGCCGAAGCCAAGACTGAAGCAGATCAGTTAGTCTATGCTACAGATAAATTCATCAGAGATAATGAGACCATCTTTACAGTGGAAAATATTGAAAAAATAAATTACCTAAAAAATGAAATAATACTTGCTATAGACGCTAAAAACAAGGATGGAATCGTTAGTGCTATGGATAGTCTAAATAACTATAGCACACCATTCGCAGAAATAGCAATGGACAAAAACATTGCTAAAGCTCTACAGGGTAAGAAAATAGAATAATGAGATTAGCTTTAATACTAGTATGTTTTTTTATTTTTGGGCAGTTGAACGCCCAAGAAGCAGATCGTAGTGCCTATAAATTAGGTATTAAGACTAGTATAAACATCTCTTCGATACTAGGCACAGAATTCGAAAATCCAAGACCTAAATTTGGCTACACCGCTGGTGTTTACTTTAAAATCCCAGGAATTACAAAAAATTGGTCATTACATACAGAAGCACTAGGTAGTTTCCGTGGATCTAACTTTTCTAATGGAGACACCGGCTACTCCCGCATTTCACTATTCTATGTAGATGTCGCTGCACTGCCTCAATATGCTTTTCAAGAAGGGAAAAAATCTATTTCCTTTGGCCCATACTTTTCCTACCTCGGTCTGTCTTCGCTTTATATAGGTGAAAAGAAAAAGGCTGAACTGAACAATCTAGATCTAGATACATTCGATGGTGGATTTGCAAGTTATTTTACCATACGCGGTCCTGTAGCAAGTTTTCAAGTGGGTGCCAAACTCGGATTGAAAAATGTGAATAATGGTGTTAATTTTGACAACTACTATCCTCGTACTGGCAAAGATGGAATTATTAGAAACCTGAGCTTAGAAATCGGAGTATTATTTTAAAACAAGAACATGAAACGAAATTACCTAATTGCCATTTTCTCACTACTTATTCTTACTTTTATAATTAGCTCTTCTAAGAAAGATGAAAATGCTGAGCAGGAAGAAGTTATTGCCCAAGGAAAC
>Ga0209390_10002869_pt1 | contig 29156 bp, 28 predicted proteins | sample BON01_FD_187212 | JGI IMG/M metagenome (GOLD analysis project Ga0209390, IMG submission 187212) | Freshwater microbial communities from Lake Bonney liftoff mats and glacier meltwater in Antarctica - BON-01 (SPAdes) (version 2) | ecosystem: Environmental > Aquatic > Freshwater > Ice > Glacier...
CAGCGATCCACCGACACCACCAGACCCGGTGACAACACCCCCCGGATCATCAACAACAGGGGCAGTAAGTCATGCCGGGCCCAGCAGCCAGAGCCCTTGATTCAGGGCCAGGAACAAGGTAACGGGGGGGTGGCGCCCAGAAGGGAGTCTTACCCGCCGAAGCGGCGTTCACGTTGCGCATAGGAGCGCAGGGCGCGCAGGAAGTCGACCTGGCGGAAGTCGGGCCAGTACGCCTCGCAGAAGTAGAACTCCGAGTGCGCGCTTTGCCACAACATGAAGCCGCTGAGCCGCTGCTCACCGGAGGTCCGAATGAGGAGGTCGGGGTCGGGCTGCCCCTTCGTGTAGAGGTGCTCGGCAATGTGTTCAACGTCCAACACTTGGGCGAGTTCATCGAGAGTGGTACCGAGCTGAGCCTGTTCCGCCAGTAGCGAGCGCACGGCGTCGACGAGCTCACGTCGCCCGCCATAGCCAACGGCCACGTTGACAGTCGTTCCCGCAATCTCGCGGGTGGCGGCGTCAGCCTCCTTGAGAGTTCGCGCGGTGTCATCGGGCAGGAGGTCCAGGGCACCGACGGGATGGATGTGCCACCGTTTTGTCGCAGCGAGGTCCTCGACGGTCTTGCTAATGATGGTGAGCAGCGACTCGAGTTCGGCTTCTGGGCGGGCCAGGTTGTCCGTGCTCAACAGCCAGAGGGTGACGACCTCAACACCGGCGTCCTCGCACCAGCCCACGAACTCTTCAATCTTGGCGGCGCCTGCTTGATGGCCCTGCTGAGAACTCGAACCCTGTTCGCTGGCCCACCGGCGATTGCCATCGAGGACGACCCCGACGTGGCGAGGGATGCGTTCGGTATCAATTTGAGCCGTGAGTTGCTTGGCGTATGCGCCATAGACCAAGTCACGGATACCCACAGTCATCAATACTCCCACGTTGAGACCCGATCGTGGGGCCGTAACTGACGGAATTGGCTCGATTGGCGGTGAGAACTCCGCAATCAGCGGCGCGCAACCCCGGCATCGCTGACCAGGAGCGCGCTGGCGGCCGCTGGCGAGGTCACGGGGGCGTGACACAAGGTTCCTTGGCAGATGTATGCCGTCGGCTGGGCGCCTACCATCGGCCGGTCAGCGAATGGCCCTGAGCGTGCCTCCGGATCTGCGTGACCAACGAGCACGGTCAGACCGACCCGATCACTGCTGACGACTGCACGGCGCATCTCTTCTACTTCAGTCGATGTCGGGTCTCCGACGATGACGACCTGCCATGGCCCATCGATGAAGGCCTCCGCTGCGGCGAGGAGCCAGCCAGCGAATCGTGGCGCCTTTCGTCCCAGCTGATCGGCGATCTGTAGACCGCTTTCCGCCGCGCGCAGGTGTCGTTCGCTGGCCATCAGTGAGCCATACGTCAGCAGCGCGTTCGTTGCTGCTGACCAGCCCCCGGGCGCAGCGAGGTCCATGGGATCGCTAGGGCGAACGATCAGCGCTTCCGCATCCGCAGCCGTATCGAAGAACCCACCAGCGGGATTGCTGAACTGATCCATCACTGTCTCAAGGAGTCGCTCGGCGATCGAGACCCACGTGACCTCACCAGTCACCGTTGCCAACATGAGCAGGCCTTCGGCGACATCGCCGTAGTCCTCAAGCACTCCGCGGGCATCCGGGTTCACGTGACCGTCTTTTGAGACCCGCAGTAGTCGCGCCGAACCGTCCGGAAGCTCACGGATATGGGTGGAAACGAGCAACTCGGCGCACGACACCGCAGCCTCGATCCACCGTGGCTGCGATAGAACACTTCCGGCTTGGGCAAGCGCAGCAACCGCTAGCCCATTCCAGGCCGCAACTACTTTGTCATCTCGCGCCGGTTGTGGTCGCTCATCACGCGCGGCGAGCAGTTGCGCGGTGACGCGAGCGCGCCATCCCGCCAACTCTTCGCGGTCAGCCGGGTCCGCAGAAGATCCAGCATCAGCGAAGGAGGTCGGCCACTCATCGCTTGGCCACTGCAGCACCGAAGCCCCCTGCTCAAACGTCCCCGCGGGTGTCACGACGAACAACTCGGCGGCGAGCTGACCGTCTAGGGGACCAAGGACCTCGATGAGTTGCGCAGGAGTCCAGACGTAGCTGGTGCCCTCATGAGCGTATCCGCCGGGTTCCTTCGGTGCATCCGCGTCCAAAGCACTAGCGAACCCACCCTGCGCCGTCCGCAGGTCACGAAGCAGAAACTCAGCCGTCTCGGTCGTGATGCGGCGGACAAAATCCGAACCCGTCAGCGCGTAAAGCTCGGCGTATACCCGCAAAAGCAGCGCGTTGTCGTACAGCATCTTTTCGAAGTGGGGAACAACCCAATGTTGATCGACGCTATAGCGCGCGAATCCGCCGCCTAGTTGGTCGTAGATTCCGCCCCGAGCCATCGCTTCACACGTTTGTTCCGCCAACGACAACGCCTCGATAGCCCCTGTTCGTTGCCAATGGCGCACGAGGAACTCGAGAACCGTCGACGGGGGAAACTTGGGTGCGGACCCAAAACCCGCACTGAGCGGATCGAAGTCGTGCGATAGCCGCTGCACAGCCAGACTCGTCGTATCATCGAGGCGGGCGCGGAGGTCATCGGTCTCGATGGACACGAGCGCGGGCCGCTCTTGCTGCTCGACGAGAGAACCCGCGATCTTTGCCGCTCCCTCATCGACCTCGGAGCGTCGTTCAACCCAGGCTTCGGAGACAGCGGTCAGTATCTGCGGGAACGATGGGGCCCCGGCACGCGGTGTCGGAGGGAAGTAGGTTCCGGCGTGAAACGGCTTGCGCTCGTGGTTGAGGAACACGGTCATCGGCCATCCGCCGTGACCTGTCAAACCCTGGACGGCAGCCATGTAAACGGCGTCAACATCGGGGCGTTCCTCGCGGTCAACTTTGATGCTGACGTAGTGCTCATTGAGCTGTTCGGCAATCGTGGGGTCTTCGAATGACTCGTGGGCCATCACATGGCACCAATGGCAGGCTGCGTAGCCGACACTCAAGAAGATCGGAACATCCCGACGGTGGGCCTCCGCGAATGCCTCATCACCCCAGGGCCACCAGTCAACGGGATTGTCGGCATGTTGGCGCAGGTACGGGGATGTCGCATCAGACAGGCGGTTGGTCACCTGTCGATTGTGCCCCGAACACCACCGCGGGAAACAGGCTGCCCGAATCACTGGATCAATTCTGGGCCATTTCCTTCACCCTCCTCGCCGGTACTTGTGATGTGCCATGCTGGAAACGACAACTACGGGTCACCTACGAGGAGTCGGAATCATGAATCAGCAGCAATACGACAAAGTCAAAAGTGGTCGCGGATTCATCGCCGCCCTAGATCAAAGTGGTGGTAGCACTCCCAAGGCGCTGAAGCTGTATGGCATCGACGAGGGTGACTATTCAGACGACGCCGAGATGTTCGACCTCATCCACAAAATGCGCGCTCGAATCATGACCAGCCCGGTCTTCAATGGCGATCGGATCCTCGGCTCGATCCTCTTCGAAATGACGATGGATCGTGACGTTGACGGCCGCGGGACTGCCGACTACCTGTGGAACGAGAAGAACATCGTGCCGTTCCTCAAGGTCGACAAGGGTCTTGAGGACGAGGCCCATGCTGCGCAGATTATGCGTCCCATACCTAGGCTCGATGACCTCCTTGACCGGGCACGCGACAAGGGCGTCTTCGGTACCAAGATGCGCTCGGTGATCAAAGATGCGAACGGCACCGGAGTCCGCGCCGTCGTCGACCAGCAGTTCCAGATCGCGCGCCAGATTTTGGCCAAAGATCTCGTTCCGATTATCGAGCCGGAGATCGACATCCACGCACCGAACAAAGGCGAAGCGGAGCGTCTCCTACGCGACTCGATGCGCGAACAGCTCGACGACCTGGCACCGGATCAACAGGTCATGCTCAAACTGACTCCGCCCGAGATCGACGACTTCTACGCCGCGATGGTTGTCCATCCGAACGTCCTGCGAGTTGTTGCATTGTCTGGCGGATATAGCCGCGACGAGGCCAACGAGCGGCTGGCCCGCCAGCACGGTGTGGTCGCCAGCTTCTCGCGCGCGCTTACTCAAGGACTGACCGCCCAGCAGTCCGACGAGGAGTTCAACGAGACCCTTAACACCTCGATCGAGAGCATCTACCAGGCCTCTTCAACGTAAAAGGCGGCAAAACTTGACTTCCTCCGACGACTGAAGTTCGTCGGATTCCCGTGGTAGGCGGTCGCTCACGCGGCTGCCTTCGTCTGGGTGGTTCGCGCTACCGATTGCTCGGGGTTTCCGCGCGCAGACCCGGGTTGCGGGTCTTGCCCCTCATGTCCAGGGGTAGGCGCAAGGGCGAGCCCTCGGGCCAAAACGACTTGTGCGGCGTTGGTGTCCGCGTGACTTTCGTGACCACAACTGACACAACGAAATTCCGCTTGGCTCTCACGGTTTACGGTGTCGGTGTGGCCGCACGCGCGGCACTCAACAGATGAATACGCCGGGTTCACTTTCACTACAGTGACGCCGGAAGCGGTTGCTTTGTCGTGAAGTCGTTGCGCGAACAGGCCCCCACAGGAACGGTGAATCGACCTGTTCAACCCGCCTTTCGCTTTCGCCCGGTTCGGGAGGAACACACCCGTCCGGTCCGGGTCGGGTTTCGGGCGCTTGACCATGTTCGTGATCCGCAAGTCTTCCAACACGATCAGATCGTGGGAGCGGATGAGGCTAGTTGTCGTTTTCTCAACCCAGTTCTTGCGCCGATCCGCTGCCCGCGCGTGCAGCCTGCCTGCGGCTCGCTTCGTAGCCTCACGCCGTATCGACCCGCGCTTCTGCCGGGACATTCGTGCCGCGAGCTTGCGGGCTTCACCGTCGGCTTTTCGGCTGTTCGGGATCTGGTAATGCTGGCCATCAGATAGCGCGAGAGTCGTGGCCACGCCCCGGTCGATTCCGACCGCGCGCCCGGAAAGTTCTCGATCGATGGACGGTTGGGTCGCAGTGAATGACACGTGCCAGCGCTGGTCGGCATCGAGGGTGACGCGCGCCATTCCTGTTTTCGTGGGCAACGGCCGTGACAGGCGGAACCGGAGCCAGCCCACTTTCGGAACGAACACACGCGCCCATTTGCGGTTCAGCTTCACAACGTTCACATCGCGAATGCAGAACCCAGTATCTCGTGATGCTTTACGCCACGACGGTTTGCGATGCGTTCCCTTGAAAAGGCAGCCATCGCCCGGTCATAGTCGCGAAGCGCCAGCTGCTGAATGCTGGACGACCCAGCGGCAAGCCAACCGTTATCTGAGCGGGCTTCCGCGAGCTGGCGGAACCTGACGGCGGAGTTCGGCGGCGGACTCACACGGCCCTCAACCCGGAAGTGCGACTGCTGCTCACACGCAAGATTCCACACAAACCGGGCATGACTGGCGTGCGAGAACAACCCATCCACCTGCGCAACATGCGGGTAAGCGCGGAACCGAAACGACATACCACTCATGCTGCCCTACACCTCTGACAGTTCAGACCGCGACGACCCTTGACCCACGACTAAAGATCGTCGGCTTGCGGGTCGCTTATACGTCACCTTCATCGCCGCCACGGAAGACGGCGCGAACTCGGCCGTTGTCATCGCGAACACCCAGATCAATGTGGGCAGTCCGAACGACCTCTACCCGAAGCTCCAAGCGGTCTTCGACGCGGCGGCCTGTTCAGCGCTTCAGTAGTTCCGCAAATTATGTGGCGCTTTTAGGCTGCTTCTTCTGGTCCGCGGGGGCTGCGGACGCAGCGCCGGGATTTGGTAGTTCGGCGAGTTGGGCGCGGACCCGCTTCGTCACCCAGTGCTCAGCGAAAAACGAGGCCAACGGGATCGTGCCAGCAATGAGGATCCCGATCGTTGCGATGATCGACCAGCGCATCCGGAACGTCAGGTCAACGGCCGCGATCAGATAGAGAAAGTACAGCCACCCGTGTCCGGTCCACATCAGGCTGTACGCAGCTGGCTTGATCGTACCGTCGCCGTAGCCAAGAACTGTGTAGCCCAGGATGAGCCAGATCGTGAGGGTGAGCAGGAATACTCCTGTCACCCAGGCCATGATCCGAAATCTAAGGAGGGCACCGGCCATCGTTGGATCTACCTTTCCGTGGCTGTTCGGTTGTCGTGATCGCTTGGCGTGACACTATCCGAGGCCGCCTTCGACGCTGGTGCGGTGTCCTGGGTTGCGCTACTGGGGGCGCTCATGGCCGCGCGCGACCGCGCACGTCGGACATCGGCCGAGTCATCCAATGAGATCTGTGCATCGACCGTTGCGGATGCCGTCGGTGAGCCCACCTGATCGGCCTGCTCGCCGAGTTCGACATCCGCCATCGCCGCTTCCTCACGCTCAACATCGCGTTGGTCACGCAGGAACCGCAACCAAAACCAGATTCCGAAAGCCGCGAATACCCACCACTGCATCGCGTACACGAGGTTTCGGATATTGACATTGGACTCGCCATCGGGCCCAGTGCTGGCCATCGCGACATTCCATTGCCACGTCCCGGCACCCACCAAAACCACCACGAGGACGATCGAGAACAGGTGCCATCCGATCCACCGGCGCGACATGGCATATCTGAACACGGTGCCAACCGTACGTCACCTCTGCATAAACCCGTCGAACCCATGCGACTCAGTGGGCTATCGGCAGGCAATTTGGGGGACGATCTGACTAGGGGCCTGGCGGCACGAAGGGAGGTCACATGCGCACTACTCGTGTGCGGAACATCTGGCTTCTCGTTTCGGCCATCACTCTCCTTGCCTATGTCATCGCATCGGGCTCGTTCTTCGCGAGCCAGCTGATTTGGGTGCTCTACGCAGCGGTCACCGCGGGCGTCATCCTCACGACGATCTCTCGACATCATCTGTGGGCCCGCTCGGCATGGCTATGTGTCGCCGGTGCCGTCGTCCTTGCGGCGATCACCAACATCATCCGAGACTTTAGCCCCGCCTCAAACGACAACACCACCGCCGAGACCCTCGTGGGTGGTCTCCTCTATTCATCGGTTTTGGTCATCCTTGTGATCGCGGCGTTCTTGTTCGTCAGCCGACGGCGACGAACCACCTCGAACGTCAGCACGGCGCTGGACTCCACCATCGTCTTTGTCGCCGCGAGCATGATCTACGCCCAGTTCCTCGTCTATCCGTTCTGGTTCGACTCAGACCTAGAGACGGGTCAACTGCCAGCCCTGGTAGCAATATCCGCCGCCAACCTCATCCTACTTTCGGTCACTGTCCGGTTATGGTTCTCGACCAGTGGCTCCATCAACCGATCTGCCCGCATATTGGTTCCGGCCTTCATGGTCATGGTGGGTGTCGGAACAGCTGGCCTCAGTGCATTCCTGCCCAAGGCGCTGTTCTCGTTTGAGGTCACCACAGACCTCCTGTACGGCGGAACACTCGCCTTCTTCGCGCTCGTCGGAGCTGCAGTTCTCGATCCTACCGCTCTGCGCCCACCCGCGGGAGATGTTGACGCGGCCCTCGCCGCACGTTCCCGAGTGCTTGTGTTGATGGCCCTTGCCCTCCTACTCCCCGCTGTTCTTCTGTGGCTAGCAGAGGGTCGGGGCCGGGACTTCACGAACGGTCGGCCGTTCATCGTATTGACGCTCACCCTCGCCGTGTTGTTAGGTCTTCGAATCAACTTGATCATCCAGAGCTATCGCGAAGCGGTCAGGCGAGAACATCTCCTGCGCGATATCAATGCCGCTCTCATGCGAGCGACCGACCTCGCGTCGGTCAACGATCGATTGAGCGACTGGGCGTCGCGACTTGTCGAGCAAAGCGATGTGACGTGCGTTCTCGGGACCAACGAAGAACTCGCCGGGGCAGGGCTCGGCCCACACGGGGGGAGGATGCGACTTCCCAATGGTGCGATCCGCTATCGAACGGTCGTGACGATCCCGGGTAGTAAACCTCATCGGCGCCTCGTCGTGGACTCCCCTGAAGTATTTAGTGGTCCCGCGCAGGCTTCATTGTCAGTCCTTGGCCAGAGCCTCGGTATGGCACTGGAACGAATCGCGCTATCCAAGCGCGTGCTTGAGCGCGCCACCACCGAACGCCTGCAACTCCTCCTGCACAACGCCAGCGACGTCATTGCTCTCGTTGACAGCAAAACCTCAATTCGCTACGTCACCGAGGCAATTAGAGATCTGACTGGGCGGTCTCCCACAGATGTTCTCGGGTCGTCCTGGCCGAAACTGTTTGAGGACCCGGAGGCGGCAGTCTCACTGCTCGAGCGGGCGCGGGAACAGCATGAATCGAAGGGTGAGTTGGTGATGCATCGACGCAGCAGCAACGCACTTCCAACCGAACGCCCATTGGATCCCAGCGATCCGGCGAACCCACCCGACCAACGCGTCGAAGTGAACGTGACCTGGGTTGAGAAAGAGAACCAATATGTCGCCACCCTGCATGACATCACCGATCGCTATCTACTCGAACAGAAGCTCAGCTACCAGGCATTCCACGACGAACTGACTGGTCTAAACAACCGAGTGGTGTTCCGGCGCGAGATGGCTCGCGCAGCAGCCCGCAGTCGGCGTTCCGGTCAGGCGTTTGCGGTACTCATGATGGACCTCGATGACTTCAAACAGGTCAATGATTCCCTGGGACATCCGACCGGCGATGAACTACTGCGCGTGGTCGCTCATCGGCTCGTCAGTTGTATGCGCGAAGGCGACACTCCTGTTCGCCTCGGCGGTGACGAGTTCGCGGCGATCCTGGAGAGTGCAACTACTCCCGAACATGCCGAGCTCGTCGCTGATCGAATTCTCGAGGCGATGAAAGAACCCGTCATATTGCGAGGGACGGAGGTCGTGAGCCGCGCGAGCATCGGCATCGCCATGAACGACGGCTCCACCGACGCCTCCGACACGGAGCGTCACGCGGACACCGCCCTCTATGACGCCAAGTTCGCTGGGAAGGGTCAAGTGAAGGTCTTCGAAACCGACCTACGCGAAGACGCCACCGACCGCCTCTCGATATCCAACCAACTCCGGGGCGCGCTCGATCGTCAGGAGCTCTTCGTCAGGTACCAGCCGATCGTCGAACTGGCGACGAATGCGGTAGTTGGCGCTGAGGCTCTGGTCCGGTGGGCACACCCAACGCGCGGCGAACTGCGGCCAAAGACATTCATCGGCATTGCTGAACAAGAAGGGACGATCGTCGAGATCGGTCGCTTCGTCACGCGGACCGCGCTCCACGACTTCGCTAGCCTCCTTGCCCAATACGACGAACACAAATCCTGCAAGATCTCGATCAATATCTCGGGCCGACAGCTGCAAAGCGACAATATCGCCGAGGCTCTGGCCGAAGACCTACTCGCAACGGGAGTGCCGGCCGAGAGCGTGATCATCGAGGTGACCGAGAGCGTTCTGATGCCCGATGACGGATCAGCCGCCGAGCAACTCCGCGAGATTGCAGCTCTTGGTGTCGCGGTCTTCATCGACGATTTCGGGACCGGCTGGGCTTCACTGCACTACCTGCGGACGCTACCGGTCAGTGGGCTGAAACTCGCGCAGGAGTTTGTTGCGGGACTACCCAATGACTTCGACTTCGGGCTGGCCCAGGCGATTAGGGAACTGAGCGCGTCCATGAACCTGTCGGAGGTCATCGCGGAGGGGATCGAAACCACCGAGCAACGCGATGCGCTTATCTCCATGGGCTACCGGATTGGTCAGGGATTCTTAATGGACGAACCTATGACCTTCGCGGAGTTGGCAGCCGTCCTCGCTTCTCGGCCTTGCGCGAGCTGGCGGTTGGGGACGCGAACAGATATTCAAGCCAATGCAACCGCGCCTGCGAGGATCGAACCCGTGCGCGTCTTCGATCCAAAGATTCGATCCACGTAGGGGCTCTCGTCGACGAGAGTCTCCGAGTTACAGCTGGCTCGGGCCGCGTGAACCCGCCCCGGTCTCGGAATCGGTCTGAGACGGCGTCCCCGTGTCGTCCGGCCAATCGTCTCTAGAGTCGACACGTTTGAGCTGTTTACGCAGCGAGAAGTAGAGAATGACGCAGGCGAGAATCAGCACCACGAACGAGACGAAACCCCACATTCCGGGGGTAACCAGGTTGGGGTCGATAACCGGCGCGATACTCTCCAAACCGCCTGACGGAGTGGGATTTACGTCACCAGCTCCAACAACGACGGTGAAGAGCGAGTAACCAAAGTCCGAAATCACGCCACCATGACAACACGCGCCAGGTGCCATGACGGACAATGGGGTCAATGTCTGCCACGAAACCGACAAAGATCAGCGATCTGTCACCGCGCCTACGGGACCGGTATGGCTATCGCCGGACGCCTCGGACCGCCATCGCCATCGTTGCCCTCATGTGCTTGGGGTTGGCAGTCTTCGGCGGATGGACAGCCAATCGGTTCGCGAATCCCGACATTCGCTGGAAGCTCCTCGCATGGAATGCGGTGGACGCCGACCACAGCACGGTGAGTTTCGAGATCCGCCGTGTGGCCACATCGACGGTTGAATGCACGCTGCGAGCTCAGGACAAATTCCGCCAAGATGTCGGCTATGCGAACATCTCGATCCCCCCGGGCCCCGAGTACCTGCAAGAGACCTACCCCCTGGCCACTCGGTCGCTGGCTTTCACAGTTGAGGTCCTTGGGTGCGACACACCCGGTAACCTCTTTGTACCACCCGAGCAGTTCCCGCCCGGCACCACAAATCCACCCCAACCCTGGAGGCCGTCATGACCGAGGCGACAGAGACCTGGCTGACCCAAGACGCCTTCGACCGCCTACAAGCTGAGCTCGACGAGCGATCCGGCCCGACGCGCGCAGAGATCGTCGCGAAGATTGAGGCGGCGCGAGAAGAAGGCGATCTCAAGGAGAACGGCGGCTACCACGCGGCCAAGGACGACCAGGGCAAGAACGAGGCCCGGATCCGTCAACTCAAACAACTCCTTGAGCGCGCCAACGTCGGAACCCCGGCAGATGCTGGTGAGGGCAAAGCGACGCATGGAACGATCATTGAGGTTCGCTTCCCAGACGGCGACGCTGAGACGTTCTTCATGGGATCGCGGGAAGAGACGGCGCACAGCGATATCGATGTCTACTCACCAACCTCGCCCCTCGGGGCAGCCGTCCTAGGCCATGAGGTGGGCGAGACGGTGACGTATGAGTTGCCGAATGGCAAGCAGATGTCCGTCGAGATTCTTAGCGTCGAGCTGCCTGACTAGCGAAGGTTGCAGTGTTTAGTGGTCAGCTGACGTTCCAGTAGCGATCGCCATCAGCGAAGAGAGCTGCCGCGCCAACCACGCCGGCTTCCTGGTCGAGCTGCGCAGTCACGATCTTCATCCGCTTAACGAATGTCATTCCGGCATGTTCGGCGAAGGCTAACTTGACCGGACTCATGAGCAGATCTCCGGCCTGTGAGAGCCCACCGCCGATAACCGCGATATCTAGATCCAGGAGTGCCGCGACGGAAGCGAGTCCGACGCCCACTGCACTACCTGCCCGGCGATATGCCTCGATCGCCACTTGATCCCCATTGCGAGCATCCTTCGCCAACGTCTCGGCGTTGGTTGGATCGCCGGCCTCGCGCGGAGACCATCCCTGCTCGACCGCCCAGGCGGACGTCGCAGGTCCCCGGGCGATCGCTTCGAGACATCCGCGACCACCACACCGGCACGCTGGACCATTGGGATCGATCACGACGTGGCCAATATGCCCGGCGTTACCGAAGCCGCCATTGATCAGTCGTCCGTCGCTGATCAACCCGCCGCCCACACCGGTTGAGACGACCATCCCGAGAGCGTTCTGGTGACCCTGGGCCGCACCCTTCCAATTCTCTGCGATGGCCATACAGATCGCATCATTGTGGAGCCGGACGGGGATGCCAGGGAATCGCTGCTGAAGTTTGCGTCCAAGCGGGAACTCGCGCCAACCAATGATGTTCGTGGGCGACACAATCCCTTCGGGCCAGATCATCGGACCCGCGCACCCGACGCCGATCCCGGCTAGTTCCGGGTTTCCGGCCGATGCCAAAACACTGTCAGCCAATCGGTTGAGCGCATCCCACATTGCGTCACCGAGCTCGTTAGCTGGCGACGGAGTTCGGTCCGCCGTGAGCACATTGCCATCGCTGTCGACGAGACCGATGGCAATTTTGGTACCACCGATATCGATCGCCAGGATGAGGCCATCGGGAAGGGGCGGTGTGGGCTCCGTTTCAGACGTTGACATAGACACCATCCTGCCGGTTCGTGGCGCCGCATTGCAGGAGTTAAGCCTGCGCGGCCGACTCAGGCTTCTTCGTCTCCGGCATTGTCACGGCTACCAGGAGCGCGAATGCGCACACGACGACGGCGGTGGCGAATGCCCAGTGGTACCCGAGCTGATCAACAATCAATCCGGCGATCAGTGGGCCGGCGATCGCACCAACGTCGGCAATCATCTGGAATGCGGCCACGACGGTTCCACCGCGCTGTTTGCCCATAACGTCACCGACGATCGCCGCCGGGGCCGATCCCAGGAATGCCGTACCGACTCCGGTCACACCCATTGCGACGACGAACAGGACAGGATCATTAGCCAGCGTCAGCAGAAGGACTCCAACCAGCGTTGTGGCGATACCAATCGTGAGCGCAGGTTTTCTGCCACGCTCGTCGGTGATGCGCCCGGCGAACACCAGCGCGATTCCTTGGGCGGCTGCCGCGACAAGGAATCCAACCCCGGCAAGTCCAGGTCCACGCATCAGCGATTCCACGACGAACAGCGGGACCAGTGAGGTTCGGATACCGAAGGTGACGAACCCGTTGACAAGGTTCGCCATTAGCGCCGCTCGGTAGGCGCCGTTTCGTAGGGCTGACAACAGCGTGACGTGATCGGTCGACGATTCCTTGTTGCCCGCTTCAGCGCCCGCGTCGTCTATTGCGGGTTCGGACTCGCCAGGCTGTTCCTGCCGTCGCTGCGCTTCCTGCTCGGCCGATATCTGTTCCGGTGATCGAAGGAAAACGATCGCGACAACTGCGGCGACCGCAAGCGTTGCGGCGTAGACGAAGAACGGTGCCCGGATTGAGATGCCGACGACGATCCCACCCACGGCTGGTCCGGCAATCCCACCGAACAGGAAGCCCGCCTGGAAAGCGCTCGACGCGCGGCCCCGCTGGTTCGGTCCCGCAGTGCGCAGCAACAACGCCATGGCCGAGACCGTGAACATCGCTGAGCCGATTCCACCGACTCCACGCAGCAGGAGGAGTTGGGTGTAGGTCTGAGAGAACCCTGCGAGCAGGGACGAAACTGCGACGATAACGAGCCCCGCCGATAAGACAACTCGCTCCCCGATTCGGTTGACCAGTCCGCCAGCCACCGGCGCGGTAAGCAACCGCATGAACGCGAAGACGCTGATGACGGCGGCCGCGAGAAAGGCCGAAACTCCGAAGGTCCGCGCGAAGACCGGCAGAGCCGGCGCGACGATGCCGAAGCCCAACGCGACACAGAACGCGATCGCGGCTAGGACGCCGACTTCGCGTGGCAACCCGCGAAACCACGGAAGCCGTGTGGCTAGCGAGACCAGCCATCCCGAACGATTCGCTTCGCTCACGGGTGTTGACTCAGGCAGCTACTTTCCTCGCACTGCGGGCGGCGCGCACCCTTGGTGACGAGAAGACACATGCGCGTATTTGACCACATCGGCACGCGCGTCTTCGACCGGCGTAGACCGGCCCCCAACCGCGACGTTGCACATTCGAGTCGGCTAGCGCAGAATCAGGGTATGAGTTGGCTATTCGGTTCCGCGAAGCGAAGCATGATCAGTCCAGATGACGCGATGCCCGGTCGTGCTCGCCGCACTTATCGCGTTCCTGATCGGCACGCGGTGCTGGGCACGAGCCTCGAAGGCCCGTGGTCCGCGACGACCGAAGTCATCTACTTCGGAATGGGGTGCTTCTGGGGTGCAGAACGCAAGTTCTGGAAACTGCCCGGGGTCGTCTCTACGGCCGTTGGGTATCAAGGTGGCTTCTCGCCGAACCCCTCGTACGAAGAGGTTTGCACCGCCCGGACTGGCCACACCGAAGCAGTGATGGTCGCCTACGAACCTGCGGAGGCCTCAACGTACGACCTCCTCAAGGTGTTCTGGGAGAACCACGACCCAACCCAAGTCTTCCGGCAGGGTAACGATGTCGGAACCCAGTACCGCAGTGCCATCTACTGGACCAACCCTGAACAAGACCGGCTCGCTCATACAACCCGCGATGCCTACAACGAGGTCCTGGTCGGCAAGGGTTTCGATCCGATCAGCACTGAGATCCGTTCCGCAGCAGACCTCGCGTTCTACTACGCCGAGGAGCACCACCAGCAATACCTCTACAAGGTTCCCAACGGCTACGACTGCCACGCGCACACCGGAATCTTGCTGCCAGCGCTGGCCTAAACTGGTTCAGCATCACGAGGAACTCGCCAGGCTGCGCTGATCGCAGTAGGATCGAAGAGTGGCCCACGCCGAAACGATGTCGCCAAGCAGCGAGTCAGATGAGGCGCGTGCTGGGCGAATCTTGCTGGACATCTTGAGTTTCGCGGATGCTGGACTGTGGCGCGACCCCGACCCGCTTGCCCGCCCTTTCGCGGAGATTCCTGCCCGATGAGCAGTCTGAATCTTGCCCAAAGAATCACCGCACTAGCCGATGCCCTGGACCGATCCGGCTTGGAATACGCCTTCGGCGGCGCGATCGCACTTGCATTCTGCGTCGGTGAACCTCGCACAACGCGGGATATCGACGTGAACGTGTTTGTCGCACCCGAGGATGCACGAATGGTTCTTGATGTGTTGCCTGAATCCGTCACCCAGACCACCTTCGATTGCGAGCAACTGATCGCAGAAGGACAACGACGTCTCAACTGGCAAGGAACACCGCTCGATATCTTTCTCAATGTCCACGACTTCCACCGTTCGCAGGCAGCCCGAACTCGACGGGTACCTTTTGCCGACGGAACGATTCCGGTGCTAGCTCCCGAAGCACTTGCCGTTTTTAAGGCAATGTTCGACCGTCCAAAGGACTGGGTCGATATTGCGGAGATGGTCCGATTCTCCGGAACTGACTGGGCTGCTGTAACAAGCGCACTCAACGACCTCGTGGGCGAGGACGACCCTCGCAGCACGCGACTCCGTTCACTCTTACTCTCACGCGAATCGGAAGACAACTAGCGGGACATGGCAGCACCTAAATACCGCCACAGGGTCCTAATGGCTACGACTGCCACGCGCGCACCGAGATATTGCTCCCTGCACAACCGGCATAGGCAGGGCGCCCACCTCACCTAGATCCTCCCCGTGAGATCTGGCTATCTCTGAGCGTCTCGTGTAAAAGTTATTCATGAGTCACGCATTCACCGCCGAGTTGTGGATTTGGGAGGCCAAGAAATCCGACGCGTGGATATTCGTTACCGTCCCGCAGGATTTCAGCGACGAGCTGCGCGCCCGGACTACCCCCGGCAGCGGGTTCGGCTCCGTCCGGGTGCAAGTCACGGTCGGTGACACAACGTGGCGCACCTCGGCATTTCCCGATAGCGACTCCGGTTGCTTCGTAGTTCCGATCAAAGCAGCCGTGCGCAATGCCGAGGTAATCGCCGCAGGTGATCGAGTGGAGATCCAACTGAGTGCCATCGATGCGGCTAGGTGAACCCCATAACTGCGATAGACCTCCTTGGTGCGTCGTCGTCCACAGTGGCAACTTCCGGTGGGAGCGACCAAACCTCAACGGTCTGGAGCTACCGATCCATTTTGGGAACTGGCATACGCTACCCATATGCGGATTTCTCGGCAACTGGCTACAGTTTTCCTTCACAAAGCCCCGAACGGCCGCGACTGCCACGCCCATACCGGCATCGCGTTACCGGCAGCCTTCTGATGGACCGTTCACTTCTGGACGAGGTCGCCACGCACGGCGGCCCGGCTCAAGCCGCCCTCGCCCGCCAGCTTCTCGATCGGACGCAAGGATTCGACACCGCTCTGCCGGAATCACTCGAAAGCGAGATCGACCTCTTGGTCGACGCCTACCTCAACGATCCCTACCTAACACGCAACGACGTCGACAGGGACAGCCCAGGCCCCTAAAGCGACGAGCGCAGCCTCGGGTGTCTGATGTGGCCACGATGAGCTAGTCGATCGCGAGGTAGTCGCGCCAAGTGACCCGTCCGACCAGGTCCGGGTCAACCGGCACCGTCGATCCCTGTTTTAAAGGTCGGGCTATCCGGCCCATCGTTGGCACCCCGACGATGACATCGCGTCCCTGTGGAGGATGCGAAGAATCCGGGATGCGCGTGGTTGGGTTCACCACGTAGTAGCGACGTGAGACCTAGACGACCGCCGGGAGTTTTTTGATCATCCGGGTATAGGACGTGATCTGGTAGAGCCAACTGAGCGGCCACACCGATCGTGTTGACTCGACCTCGAACCCGAGGCGGGCATAGAGGGCCTGAGCGCGAGGGTTCGAGTCGACGACGTCGAGTGCCAGTGCGGGTAAGTCTCGTTGCGCAGCGACGTCCTCGGCGAAGGCCAGCAGCTTCGACCCGACTCCCCTTCCGCGCGCTTCCGGGGCGACCGCAATCCAGTCAACGTACAAACAACCGGCAGGCGGTTTGGTATCGAGCGGAGCGACGAGTATCAGCCGAGGGACTGCTGCCAGCAGACCGTAGACGTCGCGCGCCACCGCCCACTCATCTGCCTGTGAACGATGCTCGCTGTCGGTGAGAACCATCGCACCGAGGAGGTCGCCGCCGTCTCGCGCGACAACGAGAGTTGTCGGATCTGCGATCCCGACTAGAAACCGCTTGGCACGTTCCGCTCCACCAAGTGGTCGGTGAAGCTTCTCGCCAAACGCCTCCCACATCAGGTCCGAGGCGCGGTTGAGCGAATCACTAGGCAAACCGAACGCGATCTCCACTGCTCATCTCCCACCTTGGCGCGAATAGCTAATCGGTTGCGAGCTCCGGCAGCAACCTCGCGATGACCCTGCCGATCTTCTCCGTAGTCGCTTTGTTGTCACCCTCGGGGGACAACAAATGGCTCACGACCACCCTAACGATGACATCGACGCTGTCAGAGATGTCGTTCGCCGGAGTATCGACACACTGCTCCGAGAACCACACCAGCAAACCCCCGTTGACCGACGCCATGATCGGCGCCCCCCTCGTCGTGATGAAGGGGAGCAGTGAATCCGAGGTACGCCCGGCCACGGTTCCAGAGGTCAGGATTGCCCGCGTAACCGGACTCTGATCAGCCTCGGCCAAGGTGTAGGCGATGGCGGCTTTCACTGCGGAGATGGGAGGCAACTGCGCATCATTCAACACTGTGGTGATGCCAACGAGGAACCGTTGCGCCTCATGCTGAACGAGCGCCTCGCCGAACCCGTCCTTATTGCCGAACTCCGCGTAAAGCGTCGGCCGGCTCACCCCCACCTCTGCGGCGATATTTCCGAACCGGATCTGATCCCACCCGACGTCAGCTAGCTGACGGGTCGCGGCCTGCAGGGCATGCTCGCGAACGTCCCGACGGAATGGGGTCGCCGTGGAAGTACGTACTTGGTCGCCGGCGTCGCTCACCGCCCTACCCTCTCGCAACCTGACATTGGCTGCCTACCCGACTCGGCTGGCTCAGCGGGCTCAGCGGGCTCAGCGGGCTCAGCGGGCTCATCTATTGCGCAACGCAATCAGTTCACGCGCGAATCCCGCCAACTGCTCGGCAAGTCCTCTACTCGAGGAATCTGCCGCCTGCGCGGTTTTTATCAGTTCGGTACCGAGTACCGACAACTGCGCTCCGGTTGCATGCGGGCGCACGCTTGGTAGGTGCGGTGCGGGGGACGTCGGGTAGGAATCTGGCTCGAGCTCTAGTTGCAGCCTCAAGAATCCGGCCGCGATTCGATGCGCATCAGCGGCGATCGAGGGGCGGTCTGTGCCTCTCTCAATCCGATCGTGTGGCAGCGAATTCAGCCAGGATGCGGTCCGGTTCACCTGCGCGGCGAACTCTGCGGTGGCAGCCTGGAGTGTCGGATCCTCGTGACGATCGGCTAGCTCGCGCGTTGTCATTAGCGTCCTGAATCCGAGACGTCCGCCGCTATATCCGAATCTTCCTCTGGCTCCTCTGGGATGCCTTCGGACAGCGGCACTGGTGGCTCTGCTCGACGGATCGGCCGCAAGATTCGGTGACGAATCTGCGCCCACCGTCCGCTGGGGCCTCGGGTGTCACCGGCCACTCGACTGGCGACGACCTCGGTACCCACTCGGTCAACGGCGGTAATCGCCGCCATCGCCACCGGGACAACCTGCTCGCCGCGGCGCTCATCTGGGACTTGTTGTTCCGGTTCCAACAACGCCAACGAATCAAGAACTGATGGCAAGAGCACTTGGGCCATGACCTCGTATCCGATCGATGACGGATGGAATCGATCATGCGCAAACATGTCCTCGTGATGCTCTTCGAAGTGCGGTCCGAGCAGGTCACCGAGTGACACTGACCGGCCCCCGGCCTCAACAATGGCGATCGTTTGAGCAGCCGCGAGCTGGCGCGAAAGTCGGCGGGCCACGGAACGCAACGGTTGACGAATCGGACGAATCGTTCCGATATCCGGACACGTCCCGACGACGACCTCAGCACCCCCATCAACGAGACGCTCAACCCCTTGTTCCAGATCGCGGATGGCTGTCTGCGGGCGAGTGAGGTGCGTGATGTCGTTGCCGCCAACAACCACAACCGCGACGTGGGGTTGGAGGATGAGTGCACGGGTTACTTGCGCATCCAGATCCGCGCTGCGAGCTCCCACCGTGGCGACAACTACCAGCCGCACCGGACGGTCGGCTGCCTCCGCAAGCCCCTGCGCGAGTAGTGCACCGACCGTGTCCAGAGACGAATCTGCGCCCAAGCCTGCCGCAATCGAGTCGCCCAAGATCACCAAGCGTAGCGATGTCCCTCGTCGTCTTGGACCGTAGATGCCGTCAGCGTAGGGTGCCGATTTCTTGCGCATCCCGATCGTCCGTTTGGCCATCAGACCTTCGGCGACCAGAACTCCTAGCGCTGCTGCGCCGATCCCGACAGCACTGCCGCCGCCGTAAAGTGCTGCGGTTGATATCCGTCGTGCATTCGACGCTCTAGTCACCGTCGTTCCTCGCCGTCATCGTCACGGCTACCATGCCCCTTTACGCTGGAGAAAACCTCGGACCGTCTCGCGCGCGTTCTCGTCAATATGTGGCCCATGGGTGAAGACCACCGTCTCGTATTCGACTTCGCCCAGGACATGCGCGGAACGCTTGTTCAGTTTGTGTGACGAGCAAAAGACGGGAACTGGCCATGACATCCGGTGCGACATATTCCAGATCGCATCGCCGGTGACCATGACTGCTGTGGGTTCGTGAACTAAGGAGATATGTCCCGGGGAGTGGCCGGGAGTGTGATGGATGGTCAATCCCCCGGCAATATCCACGACCTGACCATCGCTCAACTGTGTGTCAACCGGAGCAGGATCGAACCCACCGAATCTCGAGCGGGCAAAGAGTCGACCGAGCGTCATCGAGGTGTCCGTTGGCGCAGACTCCCCCGTCGCGACGAATGCCGCGTCCTCGGTGTGGACAGCGACCCCGTCGATGCCGGTACGTCGAACCATCTCGGCCGCGCCACCGGCATGGTCGCTGTGGGCATGAGTGAGCAGAATCCGTTGCACATCACCTGGATGCTTACCAATCGCGGCTAGTCCAGCGACGATGCGCTTCGGCGCACTCTTGATACCACAGTCGACCAAGGTCACGGACCCGTCATCGGCGACGAAAACGACAGTGTTAATGAAGTCGCCGACCGTTGGGATCCGGAATATTCCGGGGGCGATGCTCACAATGGCTGGCACTACGCACCTCCGGTTAGTCATGTCCTCAGGTCCACTCTATGGGGCGCACAACCACGATCGCCGATCGCTACTCGCGACTAGCAGCCACCAACGCCAGCAGGCGGAGGATCCGAAGTTGACGCCGTCAACTGTTGCGACGCCCATGAAGGCGGCAAACAGGCTGATGACCGCAAAGACCAGGTAGGAGATCAAGGCCACGGCCATGATCTTCTTGAACTTCCCGGTGACCTTAATGATTCGCTTGCTGTAGAGCGTGAGGTGGTTTCCTCGGAGCCGGGAAAGCCCAAGAAGCAACCCCAGATGGCTGAAGTTTCGAATCTCCCCTTCCCACGGGGGGCTCCATCAGCGGGGTACACGAATCAAAGGGCGCTTACTGATCGAATCCTCGACGCGGTGAACACCCGCGTGTCGGAACGCAGGAAACACCAAGCGAAAATGCTGTCACCGATCATCTCCAGACTCCCGATAGTCCGCTCTGTGACTGACCCCGTGGCTGACTCGTAGGAGATACGAACTGGTAACTGTCGGTCGACCGCGTGCGCCAACTGGCGGATCTCTGGGCCAGACAACCACCTTGACAACTCAGTGATGTGCAACTCGGTGCCGGTTGCCGGCTCGGCTTGGCTGGGTGAGCGCAAAGCCGCCGCCATGGCGCTGGGATCGACGGAAGAACGCCTAGGCTCGGGTCGCCCGATACCGGTTAGGTCCATCGGCATTTCTTGACCGAACTGCCCGCTAGCAGGTGCCTCGTGTGAGCGTCTTAGCTCGATCGCACCCTCGGCTGGATCGTCGTCCACCGGGAAATGGCCCGCAGCGCGCAGACTCGTGAGCAACTGGGCCACCGGCGCATCGCTGATCAACACCGTCGGAGCCAGTCGTCGGAACCCAAGTTTCGCGAGTTTTCGATCGACTGCGACCTCCGTCAGTAACGCCTCGTCATCGCTGCGAATACAACTCACCGCAGAAGCAAGCCGCAATTTTCCGTAACGCCGGGCAACGTCGTTGATTAAGTAAACGAGTGACTGCGGCAGTTCGGTCAAGGTGATCTCAGCCAATGCCGCGAGCAGCCCGTCCCCAGTCATTCCTTCGTCCATCGCACGCCGCACGGTCGGGGGACTGAATCGCCAAATGACAGCGACTCCTCGACTCTCTCGATCGGCGGCGGAGTCGAGCAGAGCACTCACTCGGGCCGACGGTGCGCCCGCCACAAATGCCGTGAGGTCCCCGCCGAACCTCGCGCTCTGCGCCGACGCGGGCAGCATCAAGGCGGCGTGAGTTCGGAGTGACTCGTCGTCTCCGGCAAGTAGCGCCCTACCAAGCTGCGTGAGTGACCCCTGGGCGATGACGCCGAGAATCTCGGCTTCATTCCACAATGTTGCGAATAGTTCGCCATCGTCCTGCTCGGCAACGTGGGCCAGTGGCTGACGCCAAAACGTCATGGCAGCCGCCGACTCGCGACTCGTCGCCCCGCGAAGCTCCGACATTGACTCGAAGAATGACACCCTCGCTGCTTGGCAGTCGGCGCAGTAGTCGTTCTCGTCGAGCGCCTTCATGGTCTTTCCTTCCGAATCCCGCGCGGCCGTGGGTGTTGTTCCCATCCACCACCAGGCCAGCAGAAACGAGCAGTACCGGTCACCCGAGCAAGCGTCTCGCCAGGCTGTAAACCGTGGGGAAACGCCGACGGTTTTTTCCGATTGAGCCAGCAGGCCGAGGGAATTGCTAAGTTCCAGAACCAGGCGTACCTGCGCGTCCGTGGCACCGAGTGCCTTGGTTAGCTTGGCAAGCTCGCGTGTGCCCACGCCGCCAGTCTTCAGGCTGGGAATCGACGCCCGAGCTACGCGGTCCAACAAGGCTAGAACATGATCAGCGAACCCGATGGCTGCGGCCGTGGAGTCCGATTCGACCCGGCTCTGGTCTACCGGGGTCACAACAGACAACGGTTGCGCCGGATCGAATGGCGCGTAGTAATCGGGACCGCGCAGAGCCCTTGCTACCTCGGCAGGCATCTGCCAGTCGTAGCCGTAGTTCACACCGATCAATAGGCCGCGCGCGCCCGCCCAAGCGACAGTCTCTCGTTGTTGCGAGTACAGCTGCGCGTCGTAGAGGAACTGATCGACTTGCTCGCCCGGATCCGCCGGGGTGACCAGGTGGGCATAGACCGCTGGCGGTGCCGTCTCCAAGATTGACCGGATGTTTGCTTGTGTGCCGAGCGCAGAAAGTAAAGCCGTGACCGTCTCGGTCCGATTCTTTTGGCGCCCAACGCCAATCGTCATCAGTATCCGGTTCATCGCGTCGACTGTGAGATCTCCGATCAACACACGTAACGACTCGCCTAGCCCGAGTGGCGACGGGAAGATCTCGGCCATGGCGTCCGGCAAACAGATCCGACCCTGCGAATCAACTGCGATGATTGCTAACGAGATCAGCTCACCAATTACGCGATTGACACCTGCCAGATGCTCTGGGGTTTGCCCATCAGCACCGGCAAGGAAACCCGCGATGTCGGTTCGATTCGACCCGTCGCCAACCACCTGCGCGGCCTCAAGTAGCTGAAGCACGGGTAGCGGCATCGCGCGCAGAGCCGAGACCAGCGATGCCGGATGCCACAACCGTACTGCTAGCTCGGCGACGCTGCGCGGCGTGACGCCGTACAGGACATCCGCGCGCCGCTCAAGTAGACCGGCGAGCTCAGCCTCGTCTAGGTCACGCAACCAGCTGCCCAACACGGAAGGAGAACTCATACCCCAGATTCAACAACACGTTGCCAGCCAAGTAATCCACTTCGCACATTTGTCGTCAATATTGGCGCGATACAGACGTGCCCAGGACGGGACTTGAACCCGTACGACCGTTAAGTCACTCGGGTTTAAGCCGAGCGTGTCTGCCGATTCCACCACCTGGGCGCGCAGTTCTACCGAAGCTCAGTCGTGAAGGCATCCGGCAGTCGAGAATTACTGCGTCGAGTTGGAGGGTACCTGCTTACAAGTAGGTCTGGCGGACGTGGATCGCGTGAGCGCCCGCAACCCGATCGAGGAACAGCAAGCCGTTGAGATGATCGATCTCGTGCTGTAGCGCGCGGGCTTCGTAGGCATCCGTCGTGATAACGACCTCTGTGCCAGTCCCGGGGACCCAGCCCCGGACGGTAACGCGGGTTGCACGCTTCAGATCGCCTGTGAAGTCTGGAACTGACAAGCAGCCTTCGCGTGCCTTCTCGTTGCGGGTCGCCTGCTCAAGAACTGGATTGCAGAGGACGAATCGTCCGTGTGACGTCCGCGTCTTTGGATGCTCGCTAACGTCGAGGCTGAAGACTCGCTTGGCGACACCGATCTGATTCGCGGCTAGGCCGACACAACCTGGGGATGCCTCCATTGTGGCGATCAGGTCTGCTGCCAGAGCGACCGTCTCTGGCGCGACGGGATCAACCTCGTCACACGGTGTGCTTAGGATGGTGTTGGGAGCCAGCACGGCGTCACGCACTCGGCCACCGTCGAAGTTGGCGTGCAGGAGTTCACGCATGTCGTCAGTCAAGGTCGTTGCTCTTAGAACAGATCGTCGTCATCGACGGGTCGCAATGACACCTCGACGCCGAGTTCGGCACCGACCGCAGAAAGTCTGAGAATCAGCGCTGGGTCGTCATTGGTCTTCGGAAGCGTCACGTCGGCGCTGACCACGTAGAGCGAACCAACGAGGCGCGTCGACAGGTCGGTGATGTTCCCACCAGCAGCGGCAATCTCTCGCGTGATCGCGGAGACGATTCCCGACCGATCGGATCCGTGAACGTTCAGCCAATGCGTGGGGGCGTCTGGGTCGGTCGCCACGGCTGGCAACTCAACGACGGAGATTAGAAGCTCTGCATCGCGAAGCGGATCGACCGCCTCGTCGACTGCGGCTAGCGATGAATCCAGATCGACGATGAGTGTCCAGGCGAAGTGGCCGCGTAGCAGCGTCATCGACGAGTCTTCAATGTTCCCGCCGTGCGATCCGAGGGCGCCGGTAATATCGGCGACGATCCCGGGTCGGTCATGGCCAACCACAGTTATTCCGAAGCTACTCACCTGTGCAGCCTAGCGGGAAAGGCCGGTCTGCACCGAACGTCATCGCCTCAGCCAGTGATCAGCGCGTAGGCACCGAACAAGACGAACAGTGTTGCCACGGCACCGGTCACGCGCCGCCACGGATTGACGCCACGGAACAACTCTTCAAGTGCCCACCACAGCAGTGCTGCCATCCCGACGATGCTCGTGCCGGTCCGGAATGCGGATTCACCCTGCCCGGCAGCCTCCAGAATCCAACCCAGCACAAAGCAACCGAGGAAGATGAAAAGCGGAAGGTTCGGGAACTGGCCGATTACTATCTGGCCAGTCTGGCGATCCCGGAAGAACCAATCGAAGAGCCGACCGGGGCCATTCGGTTGCGAATCGGTGGCAGAGATTAGCGGGTCTCTTTGTGTGCGGTGTGCTTCCCGCAGCGTGAGCAGAACTTCTGCAGCTCAACGCGATCAGGATCGTTGCGACGGTTCTTCTTGGTGATGTAGTTGCGCTCTTTGCACTCGCCACAGGCAAGAGTGATTTTCGGTCGAACGTCGGAAGCCTTGCCCACGGCAGTGCCTTTCGTTGAAGCTGAACGTGAATCGTGCAGTGACGTAAATCGTGCAGTGATGATGCGCTTGCAGTGCGGTTGTTCTCAGTGCGGGTGAGCGCACTTTCGCGCGCTCGGTGGTAAGTAGCGAGGGCCGGATTCGAACCGGCGACACCACGATTATGAGCCGTGTGCTCTAACCACCTGAGCTACCCCGCCATTGCTCGCAGAGTTCTCACTCTGCGGGTTGGTACAGAACTCCCGCCCTGCCATTGTGCGAGGCTTGCGCCTCATCGAGCCCCTTTACGGAATCGAACCGTAGACCTTTTCCTTACCATGGAAACGCTCTACCGACTGAGCTAAAGGGGCGGGTTGTGCGTCAAGACCTCACGCGACTGTCAAGAGTACATCTGAAGCGTAGGCGACTGCACGCCGGTTCGCGATTGCACCCACATACGCTCCGACCAAAACGCGCGGGCTGTTGGCTTCATCGCTTGTTTGTGGGTGCAATCTGTGCACTGGGAATGCACGAATCGCACCCACAAGCTCCAGTTTGGGTGCGGCTGCAGGTCGGAGGGGCATGGCAGGTTGCTACGGCACGGTTGATTCGGGACCCGCGTTGCCGTTGGCGCCAATCGGTGGCGCAGCCGAAGGCGCCGGCGCTGCAGTCGGTGCTGCGTTTGGTGATGGACTCGAGTTTGGTGGCTGCGGCACAGTAGGAACGGTTGGTGCTGGCGCTTGCGGCGCCTGGCTTTGAGCCGGAACGTCCAACGTGCTCGACAGCGACCTCGCGGCGACACCGGTCAAGGGCGAATTGATGAAGCGGGTCTTCGTGCGCTTCGCCCCCGAGAAGGATGCACCATTGAGCTTCACGTTGTTGAAGGTTGCCTTCGTCAGGTTGGCGTCAGTGAAGGTCGCGCCCTTTGCGTTCACATTCTTGAATAGCGCCTTCTTAAGACTCGTCTTGTAGAAGACAGCCCGCTTGAGGCGCAGGTTCACGAACTTTGCCTTCGCCAAGTTGCCGTTCGTAAACGAGGCGCGTGAGATGTTGCCCTTCTTGAACACTGCCTTCTGCAGTCTGGCGCCGTTGAAGTCTGCCGTCTTGCCGCTGGTACCGACGTACTTAGTTCCCCGAAGATCCGCCTCGACCAGTGAGGCACCCCTGAGGTTCGCACCCTTGACCGTGAGGTTGCGCAGATTCGCCGAGCGGAGATTGGCACCACTTAGATCCGCGTTGTTGAGCTTCGCACCTTGCAGGTTCGTACCTGAGAGATTCGCCCGCGACAGATTCGCTCCGGCGAAGTTGATTCCCGAAAGGTCGTCTCCCGCCAGATCGATTCCGACGAGATTCTTGCCCGCACACGACCCGGTTGGGCACTTCTCTACCAGCGCCTCAGGTGCGGCGAATAGCGCGATTGACTGAGTCACGGTCGGCGCTGCCCGGAAGTTGGCATTCCCCGCCTGACTGGCGACGATAATGCAGGTTCCGATTGCGTTTAGGTTCGCGGTGGATCCTGAGACTGTGCAGACGCTCGGCGTGGTCGATGAGAACGTGACCGTCAGGCCCGAGGTCGACGTCGCGTTCAGCGCCAATGTTCCTGCGTATTGGGAGTACTCGGCCGGGGCGGTGAAGCTGATCGTCTGATCCGTCTGACCAACGTCGACGGTCCGTTCGACCTGCGCAGCGGCTCGCCAATCCTCGTTGCCGATCTGGTTGGCCTGGATCGCACAGTCACCCGATGCTAGCCCTGTCACCGTCGTGCCATCAACGGAACAAACCGACGGAGTAGTCGTCGAGAACGCCACTGTGAGCCCACTGGTTGCCGTTGCCACGAGCGACTCACTAGCGCCAACCGCGATTGGGTCGGGAGCCGTGAAGGCGATCGTCTGGGTTCCTTGTCCGACCGACAACGCCTGCGTCGTCTGCGGTGCCGCCTGCCAGTCATCGTTGCCGACTTGATTCGCCTTGATCAGGCACGCACCGGCGGAGACTCCGGTGACCGTTGCTCCGCTGATCGTGCACACGTCGGTGTCATCGGTGGAGAACGTGACGTCCAGGCCGCTGGTGGCTGTTGCGACTAGCTCCCCGGTGCTATCGACCGCGATAGGAGTCGGGGCAGGGAAGTCGATCGTCTGCCCTCCTTGGCCGATCGCGACGGTTCGGTTCACCTGGTCCGCAGGTTGCCAATCGGCATTGCCTGCCTGATTCGCATGAACGACACACTGACCAGCGGCGACGCCCGTCAGGGTGGTTCCAGAGATCGTGCAGACGCTGGTGGTGTCTGTCGTGAACTCCACGGTCAAGCCACTGGTGGCCGTTGCGACGAGGTCCTGGGTCGCGTTGACGGCAAGCGGATCAGGTTGATCGAACGTGATGATCTGCGCGCCTTGACCAATGCTGACGGTGCGATCGACCTGTGGAGCCGCGTTGTAGTTGGCATCGCCACTTTGATCGGCGTAGATCACGCAATCGCCGGACGCAACGCCTGTCATGGTCGCGCCATTGACGGTGCAGACGCTCGGAGTATCCGTGGAGAACGTCACGGTCCCGCCACTGGTTGCCGATGCCGACAGTGCTTGCTCGGCGTCGACAGCGAGCGGGTCAGGTTGGGTGAAGTCGATCGCCTGATCTGCCTTCGCGATCTCGAATGTCTTGGTGACCGGGGTCGCCGCCACGTGGTTCGTGTCACCTGCCTGATCGGCTTGGATCGAACACGTTCCTGCACCGACTAGGGCCACGGAGGAGTCAGCGACGGTACAGATGTCCGTGTCGTTGGAGGTGAAGACGACGGTTCCACCGGGTGCTGTGGCGGTGAGGCTTACATCGTCACCACCGAACGTCGTATTCCCCGGTTGGGTGAAGCCGATCGGGTTCGCACCCTGAGCGACTGTGAATGATTGCTGATCCTGTGGCGCAGCGTTGTAGTTGTCGTCACCGGCCTGATTCACATTGAGCAAACAGTCGCCAACAGTGGAGAAGCTGACCGAACCATCAGCGATCACGCAGACGGCCGCCGAGCCACTGTCAACGGTGATGACGACGGCAGACGTTGATGCTCCACCCTCAGCTTCCGGACCGTACTGGGCTCCGGCGACGACGGCATCGGTTGGTGCCGTGCTGGTGAACGCCACCACTTGATCAGCCTTGGCGACGTCGAACGTCTTTGTCACGGGTTCGGCCGCGGGATAGCTGTCGGATCCGGCTTGGTTCGCCGTGATCGAACAGGTACCTGCGCCAGCCAGAGTCACGTTGTCACCCTCGACCGTGCACACGCTGTCGGTATCGGAGGTGAATGTCACCGGGCCACCGGGAGCCGATGCCCCCAACGTCACATCGCCAGCACCGTAGGTGGTGTCGTCAGGTTGCGTGAAGGTGATCGGGTTCGCACCCTGACCGACGCTGAACTGCTGCTGAACCTGAGCTGCGGCGTTGTAGTTCGCGTCCCCTGCCTGGTTGGCGTCGAGCACACACAGACCGTTGCCAACAAAGCTGACAACACCGCTAGCAATCGAACAGACCGCGGTAGCCGAATCATCAACGCTGATCACCACTGGGGAGGTTGACGCGCCACCGGAAGCGCTCGGTTCATACGTCGACCCACCGACGACTGGCGTCCCCGGCGCGTCCGAGGTGAACGCGACCGTCTGGGCGCCCTTGCTAACCGTGAACTGCTGCTCAACTTGAGCCGCGGCCGTGTAGTTCGGGTCCGCGACCGCGTTACCGCGGATCACGCACTCACCGGCCGTCACACCCGAGACCGTAGAACCGGAGACGGTACACACCGCTGGAGTTCCCGAGGTGAACGTCACCGACGACGACGGGTCAACCGCGGAATCAGAACCTGAGATCGGTGTGGCACTCACATCACCCGTACCGGCAACCACAACGCTTGGAGCCGAGCCGAACACGATGGTTTGGGTTCCCTTGGCCACATTGAACGCTTGAAGAGTCTGAGCCGGAGCGTTGTAGTTCGCGGTCGCTGGAGCGTTGCCCGCGATCGTGCACAGGCCCTTAGACACACCCGTCACAGCTGCGTCAGAAACAACACACACGCCCGTCGTCGTTGACGTGAACGTCACCGTCGCATCCGAGGTTGCGGTGGCCGACACATCATCAGCCGCACCCACCGCCACCGACGGGGACGCACCAAACGTGATCGTTGACGACGCCTTCGCGATCCCGAATGACTGATCAACCGCAGTCGCCTCAACGTAGTTGGAGGTGCCAGCTTGGCTGGCCGTGATCGAACACGTACCCGCACCAACGAGGCTCGCTGTGGAACCGGACACCGTGCAGAAGTCCGTCGTCGTGGATTCAAACGTCACGACCCCACCAGGGGCAGTCGCGACCAGCGTCACATCACCAGCACCGAACGTGGTGTCAGCCGGATCAGTAAACGAGATCGGGTTCGCGGCCCGGGCAACCTCGAACGTCTTCGTCACCGGAGTCGCCGCCGGGAAACCAGCCGAACCAGCCTGGCTCGCCGTGACAGAACACGTCCCCGCACCCTCGAGGGTCACAGTGTCGCCGTCAACGGTGCACACAGCCTCATCATTGGACGCGAACGTCACCGGGCCGCCTGGAGCAGACGCCACCAACGTGACATCACCGGCCCCAAACGTTGTATCAACCGGGTCAGTGAAATCGATCGGGTTCACACCATCAGCAACCGTCACCGACTGCTGAACCTGGACCGCCGCGTCATAAT
>Ga0209390_10002870_pt1 | contig 29153 bp, 11 predicted proteins | sample BON01_FD_187212 | JGI IMG/M metagenome (GOLD analysis project Ga0209390, IMG submission 187212) | Freshwater microbial communities from Lake Bonney liftoff mats and glacier meltwater in Antarctica - BON-01 (SPAdes) (version 2) | ecosystem: Environmental > Aquatic > Freshwater > Ice > Glacier...
CTCCCCCCCTCCCTCGCCTTGACCCGTCGAACGCCGCCGGACGGGCGGCTTTTCCGGTAGGTTTTGTTTTCTGACTGGTCCGGACCAGCGCTTTCGGTCGTGTTTTTTGTCTCTCTCGGAATACGCGGCTCCCCCCCTCCTAAAATGTGGCCCCGTCCTATACGAGCGCGCGTGCAGGCAATCGTGTCGCCCCCCGACGGGCGAGCGAAGAAAAAAAAAACAAAAAAAACGCCAGGGCGACAACAGGGGGGCGGGGGGGCGAAACGAGGCCATATCCACACGCTTTAGCCGCCGGCCTGTTTCAGCCCTCCCGCCCCTTCTCGCGTCCTCCCCTCGCTATAGCACAAACCATTGTTACGTCTGCACCAAACAAAACGCGCGGGAAGCCGGGGGCGCGCGCCCTCAACGAGCCCGGCGACGGGCGACGGACGCCGGCGGTCGGGGGGAAGACCGGGCGGGCGTCCAGCCGGCGGGGCGGGTGGCGGCGCCCGCCCTGCCGCCGCCGCCGCGCGCGGCGCGTCGCCCGCCCGGCGCTCGCGTCTTTGTCGCCCTTTTTTCTCTTCCAAGAATCGCGCGCCGGAGTTTGCGGGGGGACCGGGCGGGGCGTCCAGGCGGCGGAGCGGGCAGGTGGCGCCGCTCTTGCCGCCGCCCGGCCCGTCGGCCGCCCGGCGCTCGCGTCTCTGCTGCCTTCCTCTCTCTCGCTCTGGCCAAAGTGGCGGCGCTCGCTCTGCCGCCCCACGGCCAACGACCCCGAGGTGGAGACGAACCCTTGACCGATCCGAGGCAACCACCATTCTCATCGAAAGCGTCAACAAAACCTCTCTCGAAACCTTCGTGCTCGTTCCTTTTCCCTTTCTCCATCCGCGCCCGCAGGGGGCTCTCTCCCCCGCGGGCGAGCGAACGCCATGGAGCCCCCTCCCTTGGGGCCCGAGATGGTGCTCGGCACGCTGCTGGCGTCGTTCTCGTACGACGGGCGCTGCCGGGCGCCGGCCGAGGCTCAGCTGCGGGCTTGGGAGACCGACGCGACGCCCGGCTTCCTCGCGTCGCTCATGCAGATCGTCGGGCAGGCCGCCGCGGTCGACGAGGTGCGGCGCGATGATGGTGGTGGCCAGGCCTGCAAGAACAGCGAACGCGCGCGCGCGCGCCGACACACGCTGATCGCACACCGTAAAATCGCGCGCGCTGCGACGGGCGCTCGGAGGCCGCCGCTCGCTCGTTCGCTCGTTTTCGTTCGGCCCGGCGTCCTCTCTCTCTCTCAAAACTCACACGATCGCTCCTTGTTCTCCTCCCCCCCCAAATAACGTAAAAACACACGTACAGCCCACCCGCCTGATGGCCGCCGTCCTCGCCAAGAACGCCGTCGGCGCCTCGTGGCGCAAGACGCTCGGCTCGCGCGAGTGGGCGCGCCTGCCGGCCGGCGAGCGCGCCTTTGTGCGGCGGGCGTGCCTCTCGGCGCTGGCGTCCGACCCCTCGGACCGCGTCGCCACGCAGCTGGCGCTGCTGGCGTCCAACGTCGCGCGCTTCGACTTCCCGGGGCAGTGGCCGGGGGCGGTGGACCAGCTGCTGGCGATGGCGCGGTTTGGCGCGGCGCCGCCGCTCTCGGCGGACGCGGCGGAGGGGGAGGGCGGCGGCGGCGGCGGCGGCGGCGCGGCGCCGATGCCGGCGCTGCCGCCGCCGACGGCCGCGGCGCCGGCGGCCGGGCCTGAGGGGCCCGTGGCGCTGCGCGCCCTGCGCGCGCTCAAGCACGTGTTCCGCGCGCTCACGACCAAGCGGTTCGTGGTCGAGCCGCCGCGCGCGCAGCCCCAGCAGCAGCATCAGCAGCAGCAGCAGCAGCAGCAGCTGGGCGGACCGGAAGGGCCGCCGCCGCCGCCGCTGCTGCTGACGCTGTCGGCGATGCAGGCGGCCGGCGCGGCCCTCCGGCGCGAGCGACAGGACTTCCGCGCGCGCCTCGAGGCGGCCTTCCCGCAGGCGGCGGGCCTGGTCGCCGCGCACGTGCCGGCCTTCCTGGCGGGCGGCCCCGGCGGCGGCGGCGGCGGCAGCGGCGGCGCGGCCGGGGGCGGCGGCGGCGCTGAGGCCGACGCCGCCGCCGCCTCAGCCGCCTCTGGCCTGGCGGCGGCGCTCGGCTCGGCGCCGCTCGCAAAGGCCGCCGTCGCCGCGTGCACCGAGCTGCTCTACCTCCTGCCCTCGCCCGAGCGCATGCCCGAGGGGGCCGAGCGGCTGCTCGAGGGCGTGCACGGGGCCTGCACGGCGATCGTGTCGGCGGGGGTGCTGCCCGAGGCGGACGAGGAGGAGGACGGCGAGGACGAGGACGACGAGGGCGGCGGCGGAATCGGCGGCGGCGCGATCGGCGGCGGAACAGGCGGCGGCGACCCGGGCGTCGCCCTGGCCCGGCGGGTGGCGCGACAGCAGCGCCGCTGGCTCGCGGCCGCGGGACGCCTGCACGAGCGCCTCGTGCGCCTGGCGACGGCCCACATGGACTCTTGCCCTCTCCCCTTTGCCGCGGCGGTCCCTCCGTTCCTGCGGCTGTTTGTCGGCGAGGCCCTCGTGGCCCTGGACGCGCGCGCCCTGCGCGCCATGCGGCCCAAGCGGCGGGTCCTGCTGGTGCGCTTCATCGCAAAGGCGCTGCTGTGCCCCTACTACCGGCCCGAGTGGGTGCAAGCCAACGCCGCCGCCGCCGAGCGCGCCGCCGCGCGCGCCGCCGCCGCCGCCGCCGCCGCCCGGCAGCGCCCGCCGCCAAACCAAGCCCCCGCCTTCCCTCCGGGCTTCCCCTCCGTACCCGCCGCCCCGTCCCCCGAGCAGGCCCAGCAGGGCGCCGAGCGCGCGCGCCTGTCCGTGCGCCGCGCCGCCGCCGCGCGCGACGCCCTCGAGGCGATGCTGGGGCCGCCCGAGGTCGGCCCCTTGGTAGAGAGCCTCGTTTCCAAGTACGTCGCGCTGTCCCCCGACGAGCTGTCCGAGTGGACCTCGGACCCGGAGGGCTACGTCCGCTCGGTCGACGTGGAAACGGGGCCCGACGCGGACACCCCGCGCCCTGTAGGCGTGGGCATGCTCCTGTGCATGCTCGAGCGCGGGGGGGAGCCCGTGGCCCGGGCGTTGCTGGCGCTCGGGGGGGCGCTGCAGCGCGAGCAGGAGCGGGCCGAGGCCTGCGGCGACAAGGGCGGCGGCCGGCGCGCGGCGCTCCTGCGCGAGGCGGTGTACCGGTGCGTGGGCGAGGGGTTCCCGCACGTCAGCCCCTACGTCGGCTTCGAGGGGTGGTACCGGCGCGAGCTCGCGCCCCAGCTCGAGCGGAGGCTGGAGGGATGGCGGCGGCAGGGCGCCGAGGTCGAGCGCCTGGCGGCCGAGGCAGACCGCCTCGCCGCCTCGGCCGCCTCTGCCTCCGCCGCCGCCGCCTCGGCCGTCGCCGCCGCCGCCTCGGCCGGGGCGGGCGGCGAGTCGGCCGCGCGCGAGCAGGCCGCCGCCCGCCAGGTCGCGGCCCTCGCGGCGCAGGTCGCGGCCGAGGCGGCGTCGGCGGCGCGGCTGCTGGGCGGCGGCGCGCCGCGCGACGAGGACGCGCTCGTCGGGTCTGTCTTGCAGGCGCGCGCCCTGTGGCTCTTGGGCACGTGCGGCGGCGAGCTCCAGCGCGGCAGCTGGGAGGGCGCGTTCGCCTTGGCCGGCGCGCACCTGCGCGCCTCGCCCGACCTCGTGGTGGCGCTCGCGGCCGTGCAAGCCGTTTTGCTGATGGCGGTGGCCGTCCTTGACGACCAGGCCTCCGCCGACGCCGCCGCGCAAGCAAGATTAGAGGCGGCGCGGCGGCGCGCGGCGCGGCGGCGGGCGCGCGAGGAGGCGGCGCTGCTGGACGCGGCGTCGGCGCAGCTGGCCGGGGCGCACCTGGAGGGAGGTGGCGGAGGGGGTCTGGGAGGGGCGGGCGGCGGGTCGGCCATGTCGCTGGCGCTCACAGCGGCGGGCGGCGGCGGCGGCGGCGGCGGCGGCGGCGGCGGCGGGTCGGCGGGCGACGGGCGGCCGGCGGGGGCGGCGGCGCGGCGGGGCGGCGGGGGCAGCGGCCTCGACGACGACGACGACGACGACGAGGACCTCGACGAGATTGACGGCGGCGGCGGCGACGACGAGGACGACGAGGACGATCAGGGCGGCGGCGAGGACTACGACCTGCTCGCGGGCGGCGCGGGGGCAGGGCGCGGCGGCGGCGGCGGCGGCGGCTACGGCGACCCGGCCGCGCGCGAGGCGGCGCGGCGGGCGGCGTGGCGGTCGGCGGCCGTCGTCGCCGCTTTGCCCGAGCTGCTGGCCGGCTGCTTTGCGCTGCTCGGGCGGCTGGCCGAGGTCGAGTCGTCCGTCCGGCTGCTGCAGCTGGTGTCCGTGCTGGCCGAGGCCGCGGGCGAGCGCATGCTGCCGCACCTGGGCGCGCTGGCCGCGGCGTTGCCGCAGGTGTGGGAGGCGGCCGCCGCGCAGCACCGCGGAGCAGGCGGCGGTGGCGGCGGCGGCGGCGGGCGCGGCGGCGCAAGCGGCGCGGGCGCGGGCGCTGCTGACTCTGGCGCGCTCGCCCGCCTGCACGCGTCGCTGATCGCCGTGCTGACGCACCTGATCGGCAAGCTGCGCGAGCCGGCGCTGGCGCACCCGCAGGTGCAGGCGGTGCTGTACCCGCTCCTGCAGTTCACGACGTCAGGCGGGCGGCAGCAGCAGCCGGGGGCGGGGGGAGGAGGCGCGGCGGCGGCGGCGGGAGGAGCGGGAGCGGCGGCGGGCGCGGGCGGCGGCGGCGGCGGCGGCGGCGGCATCACCCCTTCCTCGGCCGCCGAGGCAGAGGCCCTCTCGGACGACGCCTTCCGCCTCTGGAGCGTCGCCCTGTCCGCCGCCCCGCGCCTGCCCGTGCCCATGGCGGCCCTGCTGCCCAATCTTGGGCCCGTCCTGCGGCGCGGGCGCGACGGGGCGGCCGCGTTCCAGATCGCAGAGGCGTACCTGCTGCTGGGGTCGGCGGCGGCGGCGGCGGCGGCCGGCGGCGGCGGCGGCGGCGGCGGCCTCGATCCCGGCGGCGGCGCCCTGGCGGCGGCGGCGGCGGCGGCGGACGCGGGCGCGGGCGCGGACCCGGGCGCGGCGGCGGCGGCGCCCCTGATGGAGGCGCTGCTGCCGGACGTGGGGCGGGCGCTGGCCGCCGCCGTCGAGAGCGCGAGCGCCGCCGTGGCGAGCGCTTGTGGCGGCGGCGGAAACGGCGGCGGCGGAAACGGCGGCGGCGGCGGAAACGGCGGCGGCGGCGGGGCCGCCGTGGCCGTGACCAAGCCTCCCGCGGGGGCCGGCGGCGACGCCGGCAATGAGCAGCAGGACCCTGCCGCCGCGGCCGCCGCCGCCGCCGCCGCCGCCTCGGCGCCCGAGCAGCAGCAGCCGCCGGGGCCGCCGACGCAGCGGGGCGGCGTCGTCCGCCCGCCGTCGGCGGCGACGGCGCAGCGGCAGCAGGCGCAGGCGGCGGCGGCGGGCCTGTCGAACGAGGCGACGCAGGAGGCCCTGGCGGCGTCGGCCCTGGCCGACGTGATGCTGCAGGTGCTCCCGCCGCAGCGCTCCGGGGCGCTGCTGCTGCCCGCGCTCAGGGGAATGGCGGCGCTGGTGGCGTCCGACGCCCTCGGCGGCGGCGGCGCGCTCGGCGGCGGCGGCGGAAACGGCGGCGGCGGCCGCGCGGGCGGCGGCGGCGGCGGCCCTGGCGGCGACGGCCCGCGCCCGGCGGCCACGACGGGCACCTCCCCCGGCGCCGCCCCGCCGCCCGTCTCGACCAAGGCCCTCAACGTCCTCGAGGGGTTCCTCGAGGTCCTCGCGCGCGTGCTGATGTCCGAGCCGCACGCCCTGGCCGCCCTGCTGCCCCCGCGCCAGCAAGGGGACGAGCAGGAGGAGGAGGAGGGCTGCGGCGGCGCTCGCCCGGCCGGCGCCGCCCCCCACGGCAACGGCAACGGCAACGGCAACGGCGCGCCGCTCCTTTCCGCCGCCGGCCCCTCGCCCGCCACGGTCGCCCGCTTCCTCGACCGCGCCCTGCTGGTGGCCTCGGCCCAGTTTGCGGAGGAGGCCCTGGGCTTGAGGCACATGGTGATGCTCGGGCGCTTCCGCCGGCGGGCGGGCGCCCTCGCGCTCGCCGCGCTGCTCAACAGCGGCGCCGTGACGCCGCGCGCGTTCTTCTTCCCCTCCTCGCCGGCGGCGGCGGCGCCGCCCGGGGGGCAGTGGGGCTCGGGCGGCGGCGGCGGTGGCGGTTTCCCGCCCCCTCTTTCTCTCAACCTGTCCCCCGCCGGCGCCCGCCGCGCCGCCCGCCTCGCCGCCCTCATGGCCCGCGTCGCGGGCGAGGGCGACGCCTTTTGCGGCGACGTCCGCCACCTGGACGATCTCGACTTTCGCCGCGAGCTCTCCGGCGACCACGTTTTGGCGCGGCGCCTCGCCCTGAGCCGCGACGACGCGGTCCGGTCGGTCGACGCGGCGGCGGCCTTTGGCGCGGCGCTCAGGCGCCTGGCCGCGGGACTGGTGCCGGGCGGGGGGACGGTTGGAGGCGGCGCGGGCGGGCGTCCGCCGCTGCCGCCGGGGGGCGCGGGCGGCGGCGGCGGGGACGACGACGACGACGACGAGGGCGGCGGCGGGCGGGAGGGGAGCGGGCGGCGCGCGCAGGCGCTTTTTCTGCGGGTGCTTGCGTCGCCCGGGGGGGCGTCGCCGCTGCTGGTCGAGGGGGCGCGGGCGCTGATGGAGGGGGACGCGCTGCCGCGCGCGTTCGTGGTGCTGGCGCAGCGCGACTGAGCGATCGGTTCGAGAGGATGAGGAGAGGAGCGCGCCGTTTTCTCTTTTTCCTCTCTTTCGGCCGTCGCCCTCGATCTTTGTTAATCGCCGTCGCGCGCGCGTCGCCCTTGTGCCCTGCCCTTTTTCATCCTCTTCTTTTGGAGATTGCGAGTGCGGCCTGTGGAGCGGCAGGGATCCGCCCATCCTGTACAAGCAGAAAGCAAAATCATGGTCGGAAGCATTAAAACAAAAACTTACGTTTGCAAATGGAGGAATAATGACGAAAAGTGAGTCGAGAGGCGCGGCGGGGGGGGGGGCGCGCGTCCCCCGCGCAAAAAAGCGGCGTCTGATTTTTTTCGCGGACCCCCCTTTTGTCCCTTGTCCAGCCCCCTCACGCGGCGGCGTCGGCCGGGCGCGCGTAGGGGCCCGAGGCGGCCGCGGCGCGGCGGGCCGAGCGGCGCTCGGGCCCGCCCGCCCCGCCCTCCCCGTCCTCGGCGGCCTCGCCGCTGGCGTCGGCGGCCGCCGCTTCCGCCGCCGCCTCGTCCCCGCCGCCGGCCGCAGTCGCCGCCGCCGCCGCCTCGCCCTCCCCGCCGCCGCCGCCGCCGCCGCCGCCCGCCGCCGCAGGCACCTCCTCCTCGAGTGCGAGGTCCTCGTCCGCCGGCGCCGCCGCCGCGTCCGCCTCCTCCCCGGCATCCTTGCCGCCGTCCTCGGCGGCGGGGGCGCCCGCCTCGCCGCCGCCGCCGCCGTCGCCGCCGCCCGCCCCCTCCATATCGCCGGCGCCGCCGTCCGCCGGCGCCGCCTCGGCCGCCGCCGGCGCCTCTGCCGGACCGGCCGCCGCCGCCGCGTCCCCGTCGCCGCCGCCGCGCCCCGCCCGGCCGCCCCCCTCCCCCTCCTCCCCCCGCGCCGGCGCCAGCCCCAAAATCTCCAGGGCCTGCGGCGGCGCCGAGTGACCGGGGAGCGCCCCGCCGGGCTGCCCGTCCGTGCGCTCGCCGGTTTCGGCGTCGAAGTTGAGAGGGGCGCAGGCGGTCACCTCGTGGCCGCACAGAGAGCGGCCGGGCAGCGCCTTCAGCGCCGCTCGCGCCTCTTCCGGCGTCGCGTATTCGCCGATCGCGGTGCCGTCGCGCTGGTTGTCCGCGTACAGCGGGTTGCCGGCGAGGCGCATGAAGTCCTTGAGCTCGCGCCAGCCGGCGGCGGGGCCCACGCCCTCGAGGCGCAGGCGGAAGCCCTTTTGCGCGGGCGGCGGGCCGGGGCGCCGGCCGCCGAACCCGCCGCCGCCGCAGTCGCCGCCGCCGCGGTCGCCGCCGCCGTAGTGGTCGCCGCCGCCGCCGCCTCCGTAGCCGCCGCCGCCGCCACCCCCGTATCCGCCGCCACCACCCCCGTATCCGCCGCCGCCGCCCCCGTACCCGCCGCCGCCGCCGCCGCCCATGCCGCCGCCGCCGCCGCCGCCCCCTCCTTGGCGCGCCGTGGCCGCCGACAGCCGCAGGTCGAACCCGTCGAGCGACGAGCCGTCCAGCGCGCTCATGGCCGCGCCGTACTCGTCCCACCCGCGCAAGACCACAAACCCGTAGCCGCGGGAGCGGCCCGTGTCGCGGTCGGACACCACCTCGGCGCGCGCCACGGTTCCGGCGCCGAGCGAGGCCTCAAAGTGCCGGCGGAGAGAGCCGCCGTCCGTCTGATAGCAGAGGTTGCCCACAAACACCTTCGGCTCGCCCGCGCCCGCCGCGCCGCCGCCGCCACCCGCCTGGGAGGGTGCGCCGCCGCCCCCTCCGGCCCCAAAGCGGGGGTCGGGCTGGCTGCACTCGCGCGCAAAGTGGCCGGGGTGGCCGCAGCGGAAGCAGGCGCGGTCGCCGCCGGCGCCGCGGCCGCCGCCGCCGCCGCCGTATCCGCCGCCGCCGCCATAGCCGCCGCCGCCGACATAGCCGCCACCGCCGCCGCCGTAGCCGCCGCCGCCGCCGCCGTAGCCGCCGCCGCCGTAGCCGCCGTGCTGCTGCGGAGGGGGGGCGCCGCCGTACTCGCCGCCGTAGCCGCCGTAACCGCCGCCGCCGCCGCCGTAGCCGCCGCCGCCGCCGCCATACCCGCCGCCGGCCGCCGGGTCGTAGGCGCCACCGCCGTACGCGCCGCCGCCGACGGGCGGCGGCGGCTGGCCGGCGGCGCCGCCCGCGTCGCCGTAGGGGTTGTAGCCGTAACCGCCGCCCGCGCCGGCCGCGGCGGGGTCGCCGTAGCCGTAGGGGTTGTAGGACATCGCGCGGGGGCTGCTGCTGCTGCTACTGCTGCTGCTGCTAGAGAGAGGGAGCGGCGGGTGTGCTGGGCCGCCGAAAAATCGCTGCAAACGTTGGTCGTGGGGATGCGCTGCGCTGTGTGTGTTGTTGTCGTTGGAACGGAGGAGTGTCCGACCGGGGTTTGCTCGCCTGTCTTGTGATGCAACTGGGAGTGAATGCGTGTGTGCGTGTGTGGCGAGGGCGGGCGCTCTTTCCCCCTTTCTGTTCTTTCTCTCCCTCCTCCATCATCCAGAAAACACAAAACGCAACGATCCCAGTGGGAGCGTGCTCCTCACACGACACATTCCTCACACAACGAACGACACCCACGAAGCCGTCTTCAAGCCGCGCGCGCCGCTGGACCGAACGCCCCCGGAAGAGAGAACGCACACTGCGTTTATCTCGCGTCTGTCGGGACCTACCCGCCCCTCCCAGCAGCCGCTGGTCGCAGCGTTTGGCGGCGACGCCAGCCAGCATCACATGAGCAGCTCGGACTAGCTAAAGCGCGCGACCCCCTCGCGGGCGCGCGCGCGCGCGCGGCTGTACAGGCCAAAACTCGCGCCGCTAGCGCGCGCGCGCCGACGCCCGACGACGAGAAGCGCGCACGCGCAGTCGCCGGCCCGTTGTCGCCGCCTCGGACCCCCCCAAAAATATGTACCCCCCTCCGCGTCAGGATGACGGCAGCAGGCCAAATCGCCAGCAGCAGCAGAAGCAGCAGCAGCAAGTGCCCGCCGCGCTGATGGCGCACCGCCCCGCCCCCCCGCCGCCGCCGCCGCCGCCGCCCCTCTTTGCCGGCGTTGGCGGCGGCGGCGGGGGCGGCGGCGGCGGGGGCGGCGGCGGCGGCCTCGCGGCAGCCCTCTCTTACGGCGTGTATGTCCCGCCCGGGCTGATGGCCCCGGCGGCGCTCGCGGCCGGCTCCCGCCCGCATCCCCCCGCGATCCCGCTTTTTGCGCCGGCGGCGCCGCTGCAGCTAGGGGGAGGAGGAGGGGCGCCGTCGCTGCAGCAGCCGCCGCCGCCGCAGCAGCAGCAGCAGCAGCAGCAGCAGCGGCAGCAGCAGCAGCAGCCGTACGACCTGAGCCGGCCCTTGTACGGGGGCCTGGTGGTGTCCCCGTGGCCCGGGCCCGGCGGCGCCCCCCCGGGCGCCCTGGACTTTGGCCTCCTCCCTGCCGTGCCCGGCGTCGGCGGCAGGAGGGGCGGTGGCGGCGGCGGCCCGGCGGCCCAGCAGCAGCAGCAGCAGCAGCAGCAGCAGCAGCAGCAGCAGCAGCAGCAGCAGCATTCGTGGGCGCAGCCGAACGCGCCGCCGCTGGGCGTGCTGCCGCCGCCGCCCTCGCTGCAGATGCCGGGCGCGCGCGGGCGCGGCGCGGGCGGCGCGCCGGCGCCGGCGAACGCGGCGACGAACGCCGCGGCCGCCGGCGCCGCCTCCTCGCTCGGCGTGGCCGGCGGCGCCGTCGCCAAGCCAAAGCGCAAGTACCAAAAGCGCTCGGCGGCCGGCCGCGGCGCCGGTGCCGGCGCCGGCGACGGGGACTCGACGGGGGGGGCGCCGGGCGCCGCCGCTCCCGTCGCCTCTTCGTCGCCCTCTGTCGGCGGCGGCGGCGCGCGCGGCGGCGGCGGCGGCGGCAGGGGCGGCGGCGGCGGCGCGTCCGCCGACGGCGTCCGCGACGCGAGCGCGCTCATGCTGGCCGCGCAGACCGCCGCGGGCGCGGCCAGCTTGGCCGGGCGCCCGGCCGCGCCGCCGCCGCCGCCGCCGCCCTCCTCGCTGGCGTCCCCCTCGGGCGCCGCGGGCGGCAAGCCCCCCCCGCCGCCGCCGCCGCCGCCGCCGCGCCCCCGGCCCCCGCAGGCGCCCGTCCCCTCGGGCCAGGAGCGCCTGCGCGCGGCCGACGCGCACGCAGAGGCTCTGGCCGCGCGGCGCCTGGCCGCCGCCCGCAGCGGCGGCGGGGGCGCGGCCGGCACCCCCCCGGGCAAGGCCTCGGCGGCCGCCGCCGCCGGCCGCGCCAGGGCCGGCAGGCCCGCCGCCGCCTCTTCCGGCGGCACCGCCGGCCCCTCTGGCCCCGGCGGGAGCAGCATCGGCGGCGCCCTCCCCACCCCCGCTTCCGCCTCCGCCGTCGCCGCCGCGCAAGGCCGCCCGCGCCCGGCCGCCAGGCTCGCCCCGGAGCACCGCGACGCCCTCCGCCGCGCCCAGAGTCAGCGGGCGGTCGACGCGGCCGCCCGAGCCGAGCCGTTCGCGCGAGAATTGCCTTATTTGATGTATGGCTTCGGCGACGCGCCCGTCCCTCTCCCCTCTTCCGTGGCCTTGCTAGAGAGCTACTGCGTCGAGTACGCCTCGGCCCTCGTGCGCGGCGCCATGGAGCTGGACGCCGCGGCCCGCGCCGAGGCCGCCCTGGCGCAGGCCGCGGGCATGGCGGCCGAGGCAGCCGAGGCGCTCGGCGGCGCGGCAGGGGCGCTGGCGCGGGGCGGCGTCGCGGCCGGCACGGCGGCGGGGGCGGCGGGCGGCGGGGGGCGGGCCGGCAAGGGCAAGGGCGGCGGCGGCGCGGCGGGCGGCGGCGGCAACAGCAATAATAACGAGGACGACGACGGCGCCCTCGCCCCCCCGCCCGAGGTGCGCCTGGAGGACGTGGTTTTCCTCTTGCGCGCCGAGCCGCGCAAGGTCGCCCGCGTGAGGGAGCTCTTGTCCATGCAGCGCGCGATCGCGGCGGCGCGGCAAGCGTTCAAGGAGGGGGACGAGGTGCTGCCGCTGCCCGCGGCGGCGGCGGCCGCGGGCAAGGGCGCGACGGCGGCAGGGGGACTGCTGGACGACGACTGAAACGTTTCGTGGGACAAAATTTGAAACACAGAAGACCCAAAAAAAACAAAAAGAAACGGCGCGCGGCAAGAGGCCTTTCGAGAAAGGGCGACGGCGACGGCGGCGGCGGCGGCGGTCGGTAAGGACGGGGGCGGGGGGCGCGACGGCAGGAGGCGGTCGACTGCTGGACGACGAACTGAAACCTTATGTGGGGGACGGGCCGCACCGTTGGTTGGCGCGCACATTGTGTGAAAACAGCAGCCTAACAAAAAGAAAGACAAATCTGCGGGAAAAAAAAAGCCGCCGAGCGGAAAAAAGCCGCCGAGCGAAAAAAAGCCGCCGAGCGAAAAAAAGCCGCCGAGCGGGAAAAAGCCGCTGAGCGCGCGCGCCGCGCTGGAGAGGCGCGTGTCTGCTGACAAAGCGGGTCTATACTTTACACGCGAGGGTGTGTGTCGAGGGAAAAACACAGGCGACGCAGCAGCGGTGTCGTGCGCCGCGCGTGGTTCGAGTGTGCACGGGGGAAATGTCTTGTGTCTAGTTTTTTTTTTTTGCTTTCTTTTTTCGTCAGCGCGACTTGTCGGCGCGACGCGGCCGGCGAGCGGAAACAAAAATAAAGCCTTCAACGTCATTTGTATCTCGCGACCAATCGCGACCAAATCCGACATCGAGAGGCGCGCGGCCAAAATGCGCTCGTCAGTGCGTGTGGTACCTGCCAGGTACGGATAGTTTCCAAAAGGGGGCGGGCCCGACGGCGTCCGGTAAATACGGCGGGAGAAAGAGGGGGGCGTGGGCGGCAAAGAGGCGTCACCCCAGAGGGGGGAGCGCTCGCGGCGCGGCGGAATAAAAACAAAAACAAAAACAAAAACAAAGAAAACACACAATGAAATGTGAGTCGCCGGACTGGCGCGCCCGATAAATGGCGAGCAGTGTGGCGGCAAGCAGGAATGGTACATGAAATATCGTCGCACGAATCGGGGCAAAACGGGGGTGGAAAGGGTTGTGGTTGTGTTTCCGGGGGGAGGGGGGGGGGGCGGCGGAATAAAATAAAATAAAAAGAAAGCTCCCGCCCGCCGGGCGTCGCGGCAGCGCCCGCTCTTGCTTTTCATCAGACGGCGGCGAGCGGCAGGGCCCGCGGCTCGCGCTGCAGAAGGGCCGCGGCGGTGGCCGCGGCCGCCGCGTCCTCCGCGCCGACGGCGGGCGCGTCCGGGTCGGGTGCCTTGCTCGCGGCGGCGGCGGCGGCGGCGGCGGCGGCGGCGACCGCGCCGGCGGCGACCGCGGCGGCGGCGGCGGCAGCGGCGGCCCCAGCGCCGCTGCCGCCGCCCGCCGTCGCTGCCGCGGCCGCAGCGCGGCCATCGAGCAGCGCCGCGGGCGACGGGGGGTAGCCCGCCGCGCCGCCGGCCTTGGCCGCCGCGTCAAACGAGGCGGCGGCCGCCTCGGCGGCCGCGGCCGCGAGCAGGGCGCCGGCGCCCCTGGCGCTGGCGCCTCCGGCGCCCCCCGCGCCCGCATTGGCGCTAGCTCCGGAGCCGCCCCTCTCTGCCAGGCGCGCGGCCAGTAGCCGCTCGACGAAGCCGTCGAGGATGCCGGGCAGCGCCTCGGCGACGGCCGCGGCGACGGCCCGGCGCACGTCCTGCGCGCCGCCGCCGCCGCCGCCGGCCGCGCCTGCGTCGTCAGGGTTGGGGCCGCCGTTGCCGCTGCCGGGCGAGGGCGCGGCCGCCGCATGGCCGCCGCCGCCGCCGCCGCCGGGCCCGCCGTCGCGCGGCGGCGAGGGGGGCAGGGGCGTCGTAAGCAGGGCCGCCGCGGCGATGGCCGCCGTCCGCGCCGTCGTCGCGAGCAGCCCGGGCGTGACGGCCCAGGGGGAGGCCGAGCCCCCGGGCGCCGCCGCCGCGCCGGGGCCCACGGGAGAGGGGGGCATGCCCAGGGGGGGCGGGCGCGCGCTCGCGCCGGCGGCGGAAAGCGAGAGCGGGAGAGAGGCCGCCTCAAAAAGCGGGCCGCCGCCGCCGCCGCCGCCGCCGCCGCCGCCGACGGAGGCCCGGCGCGCTGCCGCGCCGGCCGCCGCGCGCGCGGCGGCCTCGCCCGCGGCCGCGTGCGCGGCGCGCGCGGCCGCGGCGGCCGCGGCGCCGCCGTCGCCCCCGTGCGCGCCGAGGAGGCCGGCACCAAAGAGGGGGGGGAAGCCAAAGCCTCCGGCCGCCGCCGCTGCGCCCGCGCCACCGCTCGAGCGCCGCCCGCCCGCCAGGGCCGCGAGCGCCTCGGCCGCCCAGCCCTCGCCCGGGCCCCACCCGCGGGGGTTGCACGCCGCCCCGGCCGCGGCCGCGGCGGCGACCGACGCGTTGAAGCGCGACAGGAGGGCCGTGGCGCCGAGGCCCGGCGGGGGGAGGCCGCCGCCCGCCGCCGCCGCGCCGCCGCCGCCGCCGCCGCCGCCGCCCGGCGGCGACGACTGCTGCTGCTGCTGCTGCTGCTGCTGCTGCTGCTGCTGCTGCTCGGGCTCGCCCGACGACTCGTACAGCGCGCCGGGCGCGCCGCCGCCGCCGCCGCCCCCGTTACCCCCGAGGGGAGGGTGGGGGCCGCCGCCCGGCGGCAGAGGGTGCGAGAGGAGGAGGGTCGAAGCCGCCTCCAGGCCGCTGCCGCCGCTCGTCCCGTTGTTGTTGGCGTTTCCGGCGGCGGCGGCGGCGGCGGCGTTTCCGGCGCCGGCGTTGCCTTGGTGCTGGTGGTGGTGCCCCGCGGCGGCGATGGCCGTGGCCGCGGCCGCGGCCGCCAGCAGCTCGTCGCTGAGGCGCCGGCCCGTGCGGTCCGAGGTGGGCGGGGGCGACGGCTCGCCGCCGCCGCCAAAGCGCCCGGCGGCGGCGGCGGGCGCGGTGGCGCGGCGGCGCGGCTGCTGCTGCTGCTGCTGCATCATCTGCATCTGCTGCTGCTGCTGCAAGAAGGGCTCGCCGTCGTCCTCGCCGTCCTCGTCCTCGTCGTCCTCATAAGCGCTGCCCTCGCCGCCGCCGTCGGCGGCCGACCAGCGGCGGCGCTTGCGCGCGCGCTGCGAGCGGCGCAGCGGCGCAAGCGCCGACGCGCGCCGGCGGCCGGCCATCAGGCGGCGGCGCCGCCGCTCGAGACTGTCCTCCCGCCCGCCGCCGCCGCCGTCGTCCGAGCCGCCGTCCCCCTCCTCCTCCTCCTCGTCCTCCTCGCCGGCGCCCCGCTCGTCGCCGCCGTCCTCGCCCTCGCCCTCCTCCTCCCCCTCTTGGCCGACGCCGCCGCCCGCTTGGCGCCGCTGCCGCTGCTGCTGCTGCTGCTGCTGCTCGCGCGCGGCCGAGCCCGCGCGCCGCCTCTTGCCGCCCGCACCGGGGCCGCCGAGCGGCGGGTGCTGCTGCTGGTAGGCCGTGCGCTGCCCGCTGGCAAAGGCGAGCAGCGCCGCGCCGCGCCCGCCGCCGCCGCCGCCGCCGCCGCTGCTGCTGCCGCCGCCGCCGCTGCTGCCTGCGGGCGCCGCCGCCGCTGCGGCTGAGGCGCGCTGCTGCTGCTGCTGCGCCTGCGCCTGCTGTTGGCGATGGCACCTGAGCGCGGCGTCGGCGGCGGCGGCGGCGGCGGCGGCGGCGGAGGAGGCGGCCGAGCCCAGCGGAAGAGAGGAGGAACAGGGAGCAAGGGGGATGCCGCCGCCCGCGCCGGCGCCGCTGCCGCCCGCGCCGCCGCCGCCAGCGCCGCCGCCGCCGCCGCCCGCCGCCGCCGCCGCCCGCGCCAGCGCGGCCAGGTGCTGCTGCAGCAGCAGCCGGTGCTGCCGCTGCTCGCGCGTGTTGAGCTCGGCCATGGCCACGGCCGCCACCGCGTCCAGGCCCGCGCTCCCCTGCTCGCTGAGCGGGGGAGGGGGAGGGGCGGCCGCGCGCGGGAAGGCCGACGACGACGCGGCGGCGGCGGCGGCCGCTGCGGCGGCGGCGAGCGCGACGGCGGCGGCGGCCGACGGCGGCATCGCCGCCTCGCGCTTTTTGGCGCCCCCGCCCGGCGGCGCCTGCTGGTGCTGGTGGCTGTAGTGGTGGGTGGTGTGGTAACCCCCGTGCGGCGGCGGCTGGAAGCGGCTGTGCGGGTGCGCCGGCGGGTGGTGCACCACGTGCTGGCGGCCGGGGCCCATGGGGATGCTGCTGCCCACCACGCCGGCGCCGACAGACGCGGCGGCCGCCGGCGCGGCAAAGCGGCCGTGCGCCGACGACGCCGGCCCGAGGAGCGCGCCCGCGTCGCCGCCGCCGCCGCCGCCGCCAACCGCTGCCCCTCCGCCCCCAATCATCATCATGCCGCCCCCGGGTCCGCCCGCGGGGCCCGGGATAGGGCCCGCCGCCCGCGCGTTGGCCGCCGCCGCCGCCGCCACCGCCGCCGCCGCGATGGCGTCCGCGCTCACCTCCGTCAGCCGGCCGTGCAGCGGCGGGAGCGCGGCCGGCGCGCCCGCCGCCAGCGCGCCCGCCGCCGCCGCCGCCGCCAGCGCCGCCGCCGCGCTTGCCGCCGGCGCGCCCGCCGCCCCTCCCGCGCCCGCCCCCACCACTGCCGGCAGCTCGCCGTCCTCCCCGCCGCCCGCCGCCGCCAGGCGGCGGCGGAGGGCCGACGTCAGCGCGCGCACGTCCTGCGGGGCCCCCGGAGCGAATTCCGCGCGCCTCCGGCGGAGGGTGCTATTCCAATGGTTTTTGACTGCATTGTCCGTCCGCCCGGGCAAGAGCTTGGCGATCGAGGCCCACTTGTTCCCGTAGAGGGCGTGAGCGGCCATGATGGCCGCGTCCTCGGACAGCGAGAAGGGGCCCTTGCGCACGTCCGGGTTGAGCTGGTTGAGCCAGCTGCGTTTTTGTTTTTTGTTTTGTTTTGTTTTTTGGCGCGAGGGTTTTTTTTTTTTTGCGGGCGTCGTCGGTTTTTCGGTCCGAGATCGGTTGTGGGTTTGTTCGACCGCGAGAAAGAGAGGTTTCCGTGAGGTGAATTGCGCGCGCGCGTGTGCGTGCGTGTGTGCGTGTGTGCGCTTCAGTGGCAGGGGGGTAGAGGTTTGCGTGAGCGTTTTCGCAATCGTTTCTTTTTCTTTCCGTCCCCGAAGCGCAGAGAGAAAAAAAACGAACCGTCGACTCACCGCAGGCGGCAGCTCTTGCCCGTGCGGCCCGGGATGCCGCGCGCGATTATGGACCAGTTGCGCGGCCCGTGCCGCGCCACGGAGCGGCACAGGAGCTCATCCTCCTGTTGTGTTTGGGTCGTTCGTTGTGGTGGTTAGGGGGCAGGTTTTTTGTTTTTTTGGTGAGCGCGTTTTTTTTCTTCGACGAGCGGTCGCCGGGGAGGAAAAAAACGCGCGGCGCGCCACGCGGGCGCCGGCCCGCCACCCGAAAGCGGGGTTTTTCACTCCCCGTCTTCGGGATTCCGCCTTCTCTCTGCCGAGCGGGGACGAGCGGCGCGCCCCCGCGCCCGATGCGTCCAGCAGAGGAGTCGAGCATCGCCGCGACCGCTGGCCAAAAACGAGAGAGGGGGCGAAAGGAGCGGGGCGGGAGAGAGCCTCCTCTCTGCTTCCCGAGGGAGCCGGTTTTTTCCCTCTCTTCTTTCCTGCTGCGCCGCCTTGAGGAAAAACCGCCCCCGTCTGGCGTCCTGCGATGACCAGGACGGCGCAGGCGGGCGCAGGGCAGGGTTTGATTTTCCGCATCGATGGCCGACGGGGCCCAAATGCGCGGCATCCCCCGCGGGCGGCGAAGGAGAGAGGAGAGGCCTCAGGGAGACGAAACGCGAGTGCGTTGATGGCGTCGACGGCGCGGACGCGCGCCAATCGCGCGCGACGTGCCTGCCGTACTGCACTACTGCCGCGCAGGATCTGCCGGCCGGACCCGCTGACGGCGCCCATCGCGGCAGCCGGACGCGCGCCTCTTTTGTTCTTGGCGTTGGTTGGGGAGCGAGAGGTCTTTGCGCGCGCCTGCCTCACCTCCGTGGACCACGGCCCTTTCGCGTACTCCAAGTCGTCGTCCATGTTTGTCCCTCCTACGCGCGAGTCATTCCAAGTACAAGGCAGGGGGACGATGGGGGACGCCAAGAGGCGGCGTTTGCGGTGACGAAAACAGGTGGCGGGGGGGAGAGCCGCTGCGCCGACTAGTTCGGTTCAGGTTGGTTCCGCGCGCGCGTCTTGGGCGAGGCGATGAGTCGTTTTGGATGCTTGGGATACGTTTGGAAGGCGGAGGTGCGTTTGTGTATTTGGTTGCGATTGGTTGTGAGAGCGATGGGCAGTTTTTTTGCTCACGGAAGACGAGACGATCGATGAAACTTTTGGTTGCCACCTCCTCGACCTCGCCCGCGGCGGCAAATCCCCCGATCTCACGGTCGCGCCCGGTCGGGCGGTGAAAATACACCCCGCGCAGCGATCCGAAAGACCCCGAGAAATCGCGGTGCAACTGTCCGGCGGGCGAGAATCACAGAGGGCGGTTTGCATGCGACCACGCGCGCGATTGACGTCCCGTCGTCGTCCCCGCTTTCGGACGACGCCGCCGCCCCGTTTCTTTCTTCCTTTTGCGCACCGCACCGCCCATCGGTCACCCGATCCAGCCGCCGGCCGCCTCGGCCAGCGCCAGCAGCGCCACGGCCGCCGCGCAGTGCCGGGGGCCGGCGGACGCCAGGAGCGCCCCGCCCCCCTGGCCCCCGCCGCCACCGCCGCCGCCGCCGCCGCTGCCCCCGTTGCCGCCGCCGCCGCCGCCCGACAGGCCGCGCACCAGCGCCCCGAGCGCGGCCAGCCGCGCCGTCTCGCGGGCGGCCGCGCGCCACGCGGCCGCGCGGCCGTGGCCGGCGGCGCCGGCGCACGCGACCATCCTCAGGTGCAGCAGCGGCGCCAGGGGGCCGCCGCCGCCTCCAGAGAAGACGTCCGCGGCGGCGGCGGCCGCGCCCGGCGGCGACGAGGCCGGCGCCCGCGCCTCTGCCAGGGCGGCGGGCAGAAGCGCGACTGTGGCCGTCTCCGTGTCGTCCGCCCCCCGCCGCCGCCCCCCTGCTCCTGCTCCCGCCCGCGCGCCGTCCGGCCGGGCCAGGATCCACGGGTCGAGGACGGCCGCGTGCGGCTCCTCGACGGGCTCGCCGGGGAGGGCGCCGCGCGGCCGAAGCGCGAGCAGCGCGGCGCGCGACAGCGGCGCGGCCGACGGGACCGCGGCGCGGGCGGCGGCGGGCGACGAGGACGGCGGCGGCGGCACCTGCCGCGACAGCAGCAGAACCGACAGGGTCGCCGGGGCGCCCGCGTCCTCGCCGTCCGCCTCCGCATCCGGCGGGACGGTCCCGGCGCCGGGCGAAAAGGCGGCGGCAGCGGCCCGCAGGAGCCCGGCCAAAGACGCAGAGGCGGGCGACGATCCTTCCGCCGCCGCCACCGCCGCCGCCTCTGCCGCCGCCGCCCAGGCGCGCCCCTCCTCCTCCCCCTCGTCCTCGTCCTCCTCTCCTTCTTGGGGTCCCCCTTGGCCGGACCCACGGGCAGCAAAAGCGGCGCTGCCACGGCGGGCGCCGAAGCCGGGGCACCGCGTCACCACGAGGTGGTCAAAGGGCGGCGGCGGCGGGCGGGGCGGCGGCGACAGAATCGCCGGCGGCGGCGGCGGCGGCGGGGGCGTCGCGGCGGCCGTGGCGGCAGCGGCGGCGGCGCCCGCCCCGCTGCCGCCTGCCGGCGGCAGAGGCGGCGGCGGCTCGAGCGCCGCGCGCCGGCGCGCCGCGTGCGCGTGCCTGCGCGCGCGCCGACGGTGCTCGTCGAGCTGCCGCGCGCGCAGGCCCTGCACGCGCCGCAGGCAGGCCCGCGCGACGGCCGCCGCGACGGCCGCCGCTCGCCGCCGATGCGGCGAGGCGCCGCCCGCCGCCGCCGCCGCCGCCGCCGCTCCCACGGCCGCCGGCGGCAGCAGCAACAGCGGCGCCAGTGGCAGCCGCACCAGCTCCGTCTCAAACACCGCCCCGCCCAGCGCGTCGGTCCAGGCGACGGCCACCCAGCGCGAGCCGGCGCAGTAGGCGCAGTGCAGCGCCCGCCTGCCCCCGGCCCCGCCAGCGGCGCCGCCGCGTCCCGCGGGGGAGAGCGGCGGCGCGACGAGGGACGGCGGCGGCGGCGCCGGCCGAGGCGGCGGCGCCGAGGGCTCGGGCGCCAGCGCCGCAAACGGCTCGTGCTCCGCGGGCGGCAGCGGCGGCGGCGGGCGCGGCGGCGCGGCGTCGGGGGCCGCGTCCGCCGCTGCTCCCTCGGTGGCCGCCGCCGCCGCGGCCTGGCCGGGCGGCAAGGGGAAGCGGGCGGGGTCGTCGGCGTCGTCGTCGCCGCTGTCCGAGCCGCCGCCGCCGCCGCCGCCGCCGCCGCCGCCGCCGCCGCCGCCGTCGCCTCCGCCGCCGCCCGTGCCGCCGCCCCGCCCGCCGTCGCCGCTCGCCCGCGCTCCGCCCCCAGGCGCGTACGGCAGCAGCCTGCGCTTTGCGCGCGAGTACAGCGCGAGCGCCGCGGCGCGCAGCGCGTCGCCCGGCCCGTCCGTCGCGCCGGCGAGGGCGGCGGCGGCCGCCAGTTGCGCCGCCCCGTCGGACGAGGGGGGGCGATGGGCGCCGGGCGGCAGCGGCGGCGGCGGCGCGGGGGCAAACCGGCTAGCTCCCGCCTGGCCACCGCCGCCGGCACAGGGCAGCCGCGCCGACGCCAGGCCCGCGCCCGCGCTCACTGAGAGGGCCGAGGGCGGCACGACGGCCAGGGCCACGTCGAGGCCCGCGTCGGGCGGCGGGGCCTGCCGCCGGCGCCGGCCGCCGCTGGCTGCGTCGTTGGGGGCGACGGCGTTGGCGGCGGCAGCGGCGGCGGCAGGGCCGCCCGTCCTCCTCTCCCCCGCTCGCCCCCTTGCCGCGCGCGCCCGCCCGTCCGCCTCCGTCCCTGACGCCCCGCCGCCCATCGTCAACACCTCGTACGGCGCCCGTGCATGCCGCGGCTGCGGCAGCGCCATCGTCGGGAAGGGCGCGGGCAGCGCGTCGTCGTCGTCGTCGTCGTCGTCGTCGTCGTCGTCGTTTTCGTCCCCCTCCTGCGGCCGCCGCCGTTCCTCTTTGCGCGACGGGCGCGGCCGAGGCGCCGCCTCTGCAGGCGGGCTCCCCCCCCCGCCCCCGCTCGCGCCGCCCCCCCCGCCCTCGGCAAAGAGGAGGGACGCGCCGCCGCTCCCTCCCGCGCTGCCGTCCGCGGCCGCGACGCCGTTGGCAGCACCGCCGCCGCCATTGCCAACGCCACTGCCGCCGCCGCCGCCGCCGTCGCCGCCGCCGCCGCCGCCGTTGCCGCCGCCGCCCGCGATCAGCTCGAGGAAGAAGCGGCCGGCGTCGGCGTCGGCGTCTGCGCCGCCGGCGGCGCCGTCCCCCTGCCCGGCCGCCGCCGCCCCTGCTGATGCTGCTGCCGCTTCGGGGCGTTCCTGTGGCGGCGGCGTCGGAGCGGCGGCGATCGGCGCAGCAGACGCGGCGCCGACAGGCACTGCGGGGCTGGGCTGGCCGGCCGCCAAGTCGCGGTCGCCGGCCGCCCCCGCCGCCGCCGCCGCCGCGCCGCCCGCAGCAGCAGCAGCGGCGGCGGCGGCCGGCGGGCTCGGCGGCCGCTGCTGCCGGGGCTTTTGCGCAGGCGACCGCCAACGGCTCCGATGCAGACGCCAGTGCGAGCGCTCGTCGTCGTCGTCGTCGTCGTTGTCTTCGTCGTCCTCGTCGTCCTCGTCCTCGTCGTCGTCGTCGTCCTCCTCCTCCCCCTCGTCATTTGCCGCCGCCACCGCCGCCGCCGCCGCCGTTCTATCCCGCGGAAGCAGCGGCGCCAGGCGCCGCGCCGCCGCAAGGAACGTGTCCAAAACCGCTTCGCCGGTCGCGTCCCCCGCCGCCAGTATCAGCGGCGCCGGCAGCGCGCTCTGCAGCGCGGCCGCCGCCCCCGCCGCGCCCCCCCCGCCCGGCACGAGGGCCGCCGCCGCGCGCCGGAGCGGCGGCGCGGCCGGCGCGGGCGGCGGCGGGAAGACAAAGACGACGACGCCCAGCGAGGCCGGCGCGTCGAGCGACGTGGCCGCCGCGCGCCCGGGCAGGAGGCCCGGCGGCGTCTCGCCCGCGTCGCCCGCGCGCCGCGCGCGACAGGCCGCGGCGAGCGCCCAGCGCGCGCGGCCGCACGAGCGCTCCAGCGCGCACAGCCAGGCGGCGTGCGGATCGGGCGGCGGCGGGGGCGGCAACGGGGGCGGCGGGGGCTGCTGCTGTTGCTGCTGTTGTTGTTGTTGTTGTTGCTGCTGTTGTTGTTGTTGTTGTTGCTGCTGCTGCTGCTGCTGCTGCTGCTGGTGATGCATGTGCTGGTGGTGGTGGTGGTGGTGCGAGAGGGGAGACAGGGGTGCGCCGAAGAAAGGCGCGCCGGAAGGCGAGGGAAGGCCGGGAGGAGCGGCAGCAGCAGCACTTGCAGCAGCGCCGGGGAAGGGAGCGGCGGGCCACGCGGCCGCCGCCGCCGCCGCCGCCGCTGCCGCCGCCGCCGCGCCCTCTGCCACGTCGACGACGAGCACGCCCGCGCGCCCAAGCTCCCCGCCCGGGTCCAGCGGGCCGCCGGTCGCCGAACAAGACCCCGCGCCGCCCTGCCCATGGTCCTGCCCGCGCGCGCGCCGCCTCGCCGCCCTCGCCGCCTCGCCGCCGCCGCCCCAGCCGCCCCAGCCCCCGCCGCCGCCGCCAAACAGCGCGTCGGCGGCGGCGTCGCCCGCACTCTCGGCCGACAGCGGCCGCAGCGTGCCCAGGCGCAGCGACTCGTACGCCGCCGAGAGGGAGGCGAGGTGGTCTGCTGCCGCGCGCGCCATCGAGGGGGCGGCCAGCGCGACGAACCGGAGGTGCTTTGGCGCCGCAAAGGCAGCCTCTGCCGAGTCGGCGGCGGCGGCGGCGGCGGCAGCGGCGGCGGTGGCGGCGGCGGCGGGCGAGGCGGCGGCGGGCGCGGCGGCCGCAGCGGCCGCCGCGCGGAGCGCGCACGCGCTGGCCGCGGCGCCGGCCCGCTCCCCGAGCACCGCCTCGGCGCGCCCGAGCGGGCCCAGGGCGCCCGCGCGGCCCCAGAGGCGGGCGAGCAGGCCGGCCGGCACGGCCGCGGCGCGCGCGAGCGGGCCGCTGGCCGGGCCGAGGCCGACGCGCAGGCGCACGGGCGGCAGGACGAGCGCCCTCTGCTGGCGGGGCGGGACCGCCTCGCCGCCGCCGTCCTCCCGAGGCGCGGCGGCGGCGGCGGCGGCGGCCGCGGCCGCGCGCACGAGGGCGCGGCTCAGGGCCGCGCCGGCCTCTGCCTGCGCAGCCGCCGCCGCCGGCCGCGGCCACGCCCCGCCGCTGCCGCCGTCGCCGCCGCTGCCGCCGCCGATACCCTCTCGCCGCCGCCGCCAATGCGCCGCCGCGGCCGCCTCGGCGGCGGCGGGCGCGCCCCCGCCCGCCAGGGCCGCCGCCTCGGCCTCGCGCTGCAGCATCTCGATCAAGGCGCGCCGCCGCCGCCGCCGCCGCCGCCGCGCCCGCCGCTGCCGCCGCCCCGCCCGCTGCTGCTGCTCTCCTTGCTCTCGCTCTTCTTGTTCTCGCCGCTCTTGCTGCGGCTGCTGCTCTTGCTGCTGGTGCTGCTGCTCTTGCTGCTGCTGCTGCTGCTGCTGCTGCTGCTGCTGGCGCTGCTGATGTCCTTCAGTCGCCACCATCGCGCCCGTCTCATCCTTGGCGGCTGCCGCCGCGCCCGCCGCCCTTTGTCGCTTGGCCGGCGGAGGGCCCGCGCCGTCGCCGTCACCGCCATCCTCCATCCTCGTTTTGTTTCCTCCTTTCACGCCGCGGCCCGTCGCCCGCCTCTCCCGCGCGCGCTCGGGCGATCGCTCATTGGTGTTGCCAGACCTCACTCATGGCCGGCCCTGGGGTCTCTCTCCGAGGACGCGCGCGCGCGCGTTGCGCCGGTGGCGGAGACAAGAGGAAAGGTCCTTTAGCTTCCCTATCCTTAGAGTCTCTGTCATCGCCGACGATTTCTTTTGGGAGGGAGCCCAGTGTGGCCGGGGTCATTCGCGTTTCTCGTGCGTCAGACACACACGCACTCGCATGCCGGAAGAGTGCGCCTGTTCGTTGGTCGGAAAACAAACGCGGACCTCGCCGGCGCGCGGACCTCGCCGGTGGCGTCAAAATGCGCCATCTGGAGGGAATTTCTTCGTCTGGAGGGAATTTCATCGTCTGGAGGGGATTTCTTCGTCTGTTTCTCGCCGCGCGCGCGTGTGTTGAGAAACAATGGGGGGAGAAGATGTCAACACAAAACAAAATAGCGAGCCTGGGAGGGGTGAGGTATGAATAGCGCCGGCTTGCCGCGGGGAGAGAGAGGAGCTGGCGGGGGGGGGGCGGAGAACGCTGAGGCCGCTGCGCCGCGCCGCGCCGAGCGGACGGCGGCGGGAGCGCGGCCGGCGGCGCGAGCGCGAGCGAAAGAAGAGAGAGACTGCGAGACCCAGGCGCACGCGCGCGCGCGTCCCCGCAAACCCTCTCGGCTACTGCAGCTTGCCCCCCTGCGCCCCCTGCGCCCCCGCGCCGCCGCCGCCCGCCGCGCCCCCGCCGCCCGCTGCGCCCCCGGCGCCCCCCGCGCCGCCGCCGCCGCCCGCGCCGCCGCCCGCGCCGCCGCCCCTCGGCAGCCTCGGCGGCGGCTCCACGTCGTCGAACGGCACCTCGACGTCCGCGCGCTGCACCACGTCCCACGTGGCCGGGTCGAAGAACAGGTAGGTCCCCCGCTCCGACCGCCCCGCGGCCCCGCGGGAGACGGCCGTGTTGGGCGCGTGCACAAACCAGGCGCCGAGGCGGCGGTGCCACCACCAGCCCCGCGCCGACAGTTCGTCCGCCGCCACCAGCTGCGCCTCGTCCGCCGGCATCGAGTAGAAGATGTAGAACAAGGTGTCCTCCTTGAACTTGGCCAAATGTCCCGGCTGGAGGCGGGGCACCGAGGCGTGGCGGTAGCACGTGGGCACGGGGAAGGGCGGCGGCTCGGCGCGCGTCGGCTGGTCGGACAGCGCTGACAGCAGCGCGCGGTGCAGGGGCCGCGTCGCGTTGAGGTCCAAGCCCAGGCCCGTGAGGTCCGTGCCCAGGGCCAGGGTGGTCAGGTCGGGGTCGGTCATGCGGATGACGTGGAGCAGGCCGAGCAGGCCGTAGCGGCCGGCCGCGCCGCCGGGGGGGGTTGCGGACGCGGCGGCGGCGGGGGAGAGCGGGGCGCCGCCGCCGGGCGACGGCGGCGCGAGGCCCCCGCCGCCGACGCCGCCGACGCCGCCGCCGACGCCGCCCGGGGCGCCGCCGCCGCCGCCCTGCTGCGGCCCGCCGCCGGCCCCCCCGCCGCCCGAGCCCCCGCCCCCGCCGCCGCCTCCGCTGCCGCCCAGGGGGCGGCCGAGCGCCGGGAACTCGCGCTCCGAGTGAATCGCGAATTCGGCCGCGGCCGCGCCGCCGCCGCCGCCGCCCGCGAGGCCGCCGCCGGCGAGGCCGCCGCCGCCCTGCTGCTGCTGCTGCTGCTGCTGCTGCTGCGCGGCGGCCTCCTGCGCGCGCCGGAGCGCCAGCTGGGCGTAAGAGTCGCCCGGGCCGCCGCCGAGGGCGCCGCCGCCGCCGCTGAGGCCGCCGCCGCTGCCGCGCGTCCGGAGGCCGAGGCTGAGGCCGCCGCCGCCGCCGCCGCCGCCGAGCGCTGGAAACTCCGACGCGTCAAACGCGGCGGAGCCTGCGCCTGCGCCGCCGCCGCCGCCACCGCCGAGGCCGTCCTGCTGATGCTGCTGCTGCTGCTGCTGCTGCTGCTGCAGCGGCTGGTGCTGCGGCATGAGGCTCGGGGGGAGGTCGTAACCGCCCGGCCGCTGCTGCTGCTGCTGCTGCTGCTGCTGCTGCTGCAGCGGCTGCAAGCCGCCGCCGCTGCCGAACAGGCCGCCGCCGCCGCCGCCGGGCGGGCCGATGCCGCCGCCGCCGCCGCCCCCTTTTCCGAGCAGCGCCATGATCTCCTGCCCGCCGCCGCCGACGGCGATGCCGCCCCCGATGAGACCGCCGCCGTAGCCGCCGCCGGGGCCTGCGCCGCCCATCAGGCGCACGGCCGCGCCGCCGCCGCCGCCAAACGCGCCGGGCGGGGGCTGCTGCTGCTGCTGCTGCTGCTGCTGCTGCTGCTGCTGCTGCTGCTGCTGCTGCTGCTGCTGCTGCTGCTGCTGCTGCTGCTGCTGCTGCTGCTGCTGCTGCTGCTGCTGCTGCTGCTGCTGCTGCTGCTGCTGCTGCTGCTGCTGCTGCTGCTGCTGCTGCTGCTGGAGGAGGGTCCCCAGCATCTGCTGCTGCCGGAGCTGCTGCTGCTGCTGCTGCTGCTGCTGCTGCTGCTGCTGCTGCTGCTGCATGGCCGCCGCCGCGCCGCCATAGCCGCCAAGCAGGCCGGGCGGCAGGCCGCCGCCGCCGCCGACCGGCTGCTGCTGCTGCGGCTGCTGCTGCTGCTGCTGCAGGCCGGCGCCGACGGGCCGCAGGCCGCCGGGAGGGCCGCCGCCGCGCTGCTGCTGCTGCTGCTGCTGCTGCTGCTGCTGCTGCAGGAGGCCGTTGGTCAGGCCCGCCGCCGCCGCCGCCTGAGGGAAGACGGCCCCGCGCGCGCCGCCGCCGCCGCCCGCGGCCCCCCCGGCTCCGCCGCCATACTGCTGTTGCATCGGCGGCGGGCCGCCGCCGCCGCCGAGCGGGGGGAAGCCAGACAGCTGCTGCTGCTGCTGCTGCTGCTGCTGGGCGCCCGCTCCCCCTCCTCCTGCTCCTGGACGCGCGCCTGTTGTTTGATGATTTTGAGGTTCTTTTGTTTTGTTTTGGGCGGGCGGGTCAGGTCGTCGCTGGTTTGCGGTGTCGGCGGCGGCGCCCAACGCTCGCGCGGCGCTTGGGGATGGCGGCCGACCCGCCGCGCGGTTCGCCCGCCCCCATGCCTCCCCGACCCGTCCTCACGTCACGCTGCTGCATGCGCGCCGCCATCACGGATGGAAGGGGATGAAGAAAGAAGGAGAGCTCTGATTCCCGCCCCCGCTCTTTCCTCCTTCTGTCCCCTCTTTCAGACGCGATGCGTGACCCACCTAGCGCCGGAAAGCCGCCGGTTTGCTGCGCGTACTGCGGCATGTTGCCGCCAAACCCGCTGTTGAGCATCGCGCTGCTCGCAAAGCCCCCTGCTTGCCGTTTTTGTCGAGTTGTTTTTTTTCGAAGGTTTGATGATGAGACGCGAACGCCAGCAGAGATAGATGGGCGGCCGCCGCCAGCAGGGGTCCAAACGAGGCAGGCGCTGTGCAGGCCGGTGATGGACCCGCGCGCCGCGATGTGGACCGCTGCGGTCCCGAGCACGAGGCCGGAGAGGAGAGAGAGTCGCGCCTTGCCGCTTGCTCCCCTTCTCTCTCGCTCTCTTTGCTTCCAAACGCCCGACCAAGGGGGCCGAGCCACCGCCAGAACGGTCGATCGTGATCGAGACGCACCCTGAGACCGTCAAGGCTCGACCGGGCTGCACATTCACGCCGGGACAGCGGCGCACGGGAGGACGTTCAGCGGGCACGATGTTGGATGCGCGCGCGCGGTTTCGTTCGAGGGCGCTTTAGGGAGTGCGAGATAGGCGTGTGTGTGTGTGGTGTGTGTATGTCTCTCTCTCTCTGTCTCTAAAACAAAAAGGATAGGGGATGTCGTTTGGAGCAAGTGGACTGGTTTCGCGCCGCGGCGGCTTTTGGGCGACGGCAGAGGCGAGCGGGGATCCGTCGTCCTTCTCTTGCTGCTGGCGCTCCCGCCGGCCGCGCTAGCCCAGCGGCGCGGGGGTGGTGGCGGAGCCAGCGGCGGAGTCAGCCGCAACGTCACCCTCGACGTCCCGGCGCTGTGCGGTGCCGTCAAGAGCGGCTGCAACCTGTTGAGTGTTTGAATTGGAAAACTCACAACGGCCCGACGCCCCCGCCTTCTGACGCCGACGCCTGCTGCCCCCCGTCTTCCCGCCAGCGCCAGCGCCGGCCGCGGCCTCGTGGGCGGCTCCCGGCTGCGGACCTGCCCGCGAAACTTGAGGCCCGCGACCGTCTGCCCTTGGAAGAGACCGCCCACGTTGGGCCGTCGCGCGGCGCGCGCGCTCTCTCGCGCTCTCTCTTTCTCTTTCTGTGTGTGTGTGTGTGCGCCGCCTCGTGAACGTGCTAGCATTACAAAGAGACGACGGCGGACGCGCACCGAGGGGGGGCACTCCTGTCGGGCGGAGAGAGCTTGAGACAAAAAGAGAGAGGCGGCAGCGAGACGACGACGCCGGCCGCCGGCCGCCGCGAAAGAAACAAAACCAAAAAAACAAAAAACCAAAAAACCAAAAAACCAAAAGGGGCAAAACGTCCCCCCGCCGCCCTCCCCCGCAGTTCGCTCCCAACGTCAGCAGCACGCCGACGCCTGCGCCGGCCGCCGCTGCCCGCTCCCCTCGCCGACCTGCCCGCCCAGGTCCAGGCCCGCGCCCAGGTCGAGCGTGTCGGGCACGTAGGCGCCGCCGCCGCCGCCGAAACCGCCGCCGCCGCCGCCGCCGCCTGCCGCCGCCGCCGCCGCCGCCGCCGCCGCGTCGTCGTTGCGGAGCGCGGCGGCCGCCACCGCCGCGAAGGCCGCCTCGACGTTGACGTCGAGCTTGGCCGACGTGTCGTAGTGCGGCAGCGACCCTTTGGAGGCGCACCAGGCGCGCGCGCGCTTCTCCGTGACCGCCCGGGGGCGCTTGGGCCCGCCCCCTGAGGCCGCCGCCGCCGCCGTTCCCGCCGCCCCCCCCGCCGCCGCCGCCGCAGCCGTCGCCGCCGCCGCCGCCCCCCCCTCTGTTTCGTCGACTTTGTTTCCCAGCACCACAAAGGGGAAGCGCTCCGGGTCGCGCGGCTGCGCCTGAATGAGGAACTCGTCGCGCCACGTCTCGAGCGACTCGAAGGAGCGCGCGTCCGTCACGTCGTAGGCGAGCACGCAGCAGTCGGCGCCCCTGTTGTTGTTTTTTTATTGGTATTTTTTTTTCGTTTTTTTCGTTTTTTTGCGTTTGTTGGGGGGGGGGGCGGGGGCGGGATGGTTTTGGTCGTTGTGTGTGGTCGGTGTTGTTGAGGTTGTTGGTGTGTGCTTGTTGTTGTCAGTTGATGATGTTGGTGCTTGAGACGGCGTGACAAGGGCGACAACGCCACACACCCACCCACCCGCAAACAAAACAAGCGCGCCCCCTCGCGCGCGCTCGAGGCAAACACACGCCCCGCCAACCCTCTCTCCCACAACCCTAATCCAATCCCATCCCATCCCTATCTCTCACCGGTAAAACGCCACCCCCAGCGACTGGAAGCGCTCCTGCCCGGCCGTGTCCCAAAGCTGCAGCGTCACCGGGCGGCCGTCGACGGTGACCTCTTTCGTCAAAAAGTCGGCGCCAATGGTGGCCTTGTACTCGCGCGAGAAGCGCTTCTGCACGAATTGGGACATGAGGCTGGTCTTGCCGACGCTGTTTTTGTTGGTTTTTTTGTTGTTGGGGGCGTTTCAGGGGTTGTTTGTTT
>Ga0209390_10002872_pt1 | contig 29142 bp, 27 predicted proteins | sample BON01_FD_187212 | JGI IMG/M metagenome (GOLD analysis project Ga0209390, IMG submission 187212) | Freshwater microbial communities from Lake Bonney liftoff mats and glacier meltwater in Antarctica - BON-01 (SPAdes) (version 2) | ecosystem: Environmental > Aquatic > Freshwater > Ice > Glacier...
GTTAGAATGGACATGAACCCTCCCTGGTCAAATGTTGTCACACGACACCAGGAAAGGTCCACGCCCGCAGCATTCTAACGATCAGTAGGGTCACGCCATCGACGTCATGTCTGCATGCGTAAAAAAACTTAAAATTTATGAACGCGACGGATCGCGTTCTTCAACGCTGCGCGGTCGCGGCAATTCACGGTCGCAAAAACGCAAAATACCCGTGGACAACGCCATTCGTACCTGACCCCTTTGTGTTTCCCCAGAGCCCTTGAAAAGCTTCAGAAGAAAACTGCAATGTTTAAAGCAATCCCAAGACGGACAATGCTGCGCGGAACCGACGTGGCGTTCGCTCTGCCGGCGTTGGAATGCATGACGCCGATTCTCACGGCGCAGGAAACGTCTGCCGCAGAGCCTCGTCGCATGGTGGCGATCTGTTTTGAACTGTCTCTGCATCCGCCGAACCTGATTCCGACAGCAGTCGGCCGTGAGTACGAATTGCCGTTGTAGCTGCAGTCGCTGAGTGACCTGCGGAAGACTTCACGATCATCTCGGGAACATCACATCCTGACGTTGATGGAGGTCACGCCGTATCGAAATCGTGGTTAACAGGAGCTCCACATCCCGAAACAGCCAACTTTCAAAATTCCATTCCCATCGACCAGTTGGCGGCTCAAAGAATGGGCCTTCAAACAAGATATGGTTATCTGTCACTGGGTACCGGTGGTATTTCGGTTTCGCTTAACGTTGTATTGATTCCCGCAAACATTTATGTATCACGACTGTTCGAACAGTTGTTCGTGGCTGGACGACCAGATGAAAAAAAACGTCAGATCGAACGCCTGCGAGAAGGACAAAGCGTTCTGAATACAGTGCAGGAAGCAGTTCGCCGGCTGAAGCAACGCGTGAGTCGCACAGATCAGCGGAAGGTGGACGAGTACATCACGTCCGTTAGAGAAGCTGAACGTCAGCTCGCTAAAGCAGAGCAGTGGCAGCACAAACCGAAGCCAGAAGTTGATGCCGATCCCCCGCCGCAGATTCAGCAGTCGCAGCAGATTTACGACATTATGTTTCTGGCTCTGCAAACAGATTCGACAAGGTTAATAACGTATTCGGTGGGCGGATCCAGCTATGTGCCTGTGATGCCCGGAGTATCGATGAACTACCATCACCTGTCGCATCACGGCCAGAACCCGGAGAAGCTGAAGCAACTGGCGATTGTGGAATCCCAGCAGGTGACGCTGTTCGGCGATTTCCTCCGCCGGCTGAAGGAAACAATCAGAAGGCGAATCCAATCTTCTGAACAGGACAATGCTGCTTTTGGGTTCGCACATGCACAGCGGAAACCACGACAATCGAAATCTGCCGATCATCGTTGCCGGCGGTGGTTTCCGTCACGGACAGCATCTTGCGTGCGATCCTGAAAAAAATCTCATCCACTGGCGAACCTTTATGTGACAATGCTGCAGCGACTTGGCTTGGAAGTAGATCGTTTCGCATCAAGCACGGGAACTCTAAACGGGCTTGAATCTGCCTGAGCAGGGCTTAGGTGATGGATGATGACGGTTTCGTACAGTTGCCGTTCTATCGGCGGCAGTTCTTGTGAATTATTCCTTGTGCCGAAATCATGGCATGAGCTGCATGTTGGCAATTCCAGCCGTACCCGGAGGGAGCAGGTTGTTGGAGAAGTGCAGTCCTTTCGGCGTATTTTCTCCTGCCGCAATAATCACTGCATACTGGTAGCGAGGCTGGTTGATGCTATGGACAATATTGCCCTGAATAATCACGTCGGTGAGGGGTGGATCATCATCCTGCTGGCCGGTGTCGAACTTAAATGGAGAACGTTCGTTGCCCCAGATCCAATTAGCGTCGCCGTGACCAAAATCTGAGATAATATTGTTGGCGATGATCGATCCGCCGTCCGTGTTGTTTGCGTTCGAGGCTGCCCCCGGCATCAAGCCAATGGCCCACAGGCTGTTTCGTGTAAACTGGTTTCCGATGATCAGCACGTTCCGCGATCCATGCATCGCCTTCATGCCGATGAACGAATTCACAACGATATTATTTGCCACCGTTGCGTGATCACAATGCAGATCAATTCCCTGGGCGGCGTTTTCGATATGATTGCCAATGATGCGAGTCAGGTCACTCGTTTCGGGCGACGTAACAATGATGCCCGATCCCTGTTGCCAGTTATCTGTGTAGCCGGAATCCCACGTCGTCTGGTTGACGATTAATCCCTTCTGGTTGTTCTTCCTGACGAAATCACCGAGCTTATGTTTCGCCTTCATGTCCTGTGTCGGAACGAGGTTTTCTTCGATGACGCGGTTTGATTCGATCAGTGTGCCCACACATTGAGAAACGCTGATACCTGTGCCATCCGTGCAGTTGAACGCGTAGCCCCAGTCGTCCGACGCAGTACGGTCGTCAACTGTCACACGCATGTGATTTTTGACGAGACAGTGGGAAATGCGGCTGCCAGTACATCGCCGCAGCGCGATGGCTCCGGAACGCGTGCGATTGTCGATCACGCGAACGTTTTCGATCACGAGGTCGCGGCAATTGATTGCCAGAATTCCCTCGTTTTCAGTCTCCAGATTTCCTTCACTCCGCGTGAGAGTAACGTTGCGGATTTCTGCACCGTCTGCGTCTTCGATTTCGACAATCGGTTGATTAGACTGCGTATGAACAATTCGTCCCGGGCCAAACAAACCCGATCCAGCCCCACGAACACACAGCTTTTCTGAGATTTCGTAGTCGCCTGCGGGTACGTAGACCAACCGACCGCGATTGGCATCCAGTGCTGCCTGAATCGATTCGTAGTGCTCGACTGAAAACCTGTCATCCGCAACCGCCGCGCTGCTCAACAGACTGACCGCCAGCGGCCCGAACACCGCTCCGGCGAACTGCTCAGTACAAGCACGACGCGTGAGTGAGTACATTTTGCAATAGATGCATTCAAGTGCTAGCGCCGCGTGCTTGTAAAATTGCGAGTTTAGGACCGCCGCCAGCAACGTGAAAATTGCTGATAAGATACACTTCCCAACAGGGGCAACGTTATTCATCATTGGGCTTTATGTTAGGGAAACTGAGATCCAGTGCGGTGCGGTCAATTGTCCCTGTCACGTCAGCGAATGGCAACTTAATCCGCAACGGAAGTTCGATTGCCGTTTCACAAAGCAGCTGCTATCGCTTTAAATGACCTGAAGAGTTTTAGTTGTTGGTGAATTGTTGGCAGGTCTTATTACACGGGTGTCTAAAGTAACAGGCTCGGAGACACAAATAGTCAGATTTTGCAACCGGGAGCAATTGCCATGCGAAGCGTGTGCCGGGATTACGGTTTCAGTATTTTCAGGTCGCTCGAATTGCGAGTCTTGCCTCGTACAATCTAGTTCTAAACGCTGCGGCAAGCGTTGATAAGACTTTCAGCAACGAAGTAAATCAAAACTCATTGCGAGTTTCGACGCCTAACATTCGTTTAAACAAATGGTCTTCGTTGCTGCCAGCCGAACGACTGCACAATATTACTGCGGAGAATCACACACCATGAAAGTGCAAGTTTTGACTTTATTCTGGCGAGCGGAATTCATCGCTCTGATGTTGGTTCTTATGCCAACCGGAGCGATAACGGCACAGTCTGTTGAAGACGCTGCCACGCGTATCAAACACATGGAGCAAATTGCTGACTACGCGATGATTCCGCCCACGCTCAACACATCGCCGTTGCCTGAATACGCTTACGAAAAACTGGACTATGGCATGACCATCGGCATTGAGCGTACGCCGGGCGGTCGCTTGTGGGCCTGTTGGGTCGCGGGCGGTGATAGTCCGAAAGCGTTTTTTGTGCTGGCCACCAGCGACGATGCGGGCGAGCATTGGTCGCAGCCGCGACTGGTGATCGATTCGCATTCGCATGAACTGCCGCGACCACGCAGCATTCTGGTCGGCAACCTGTGGACAGATCCGCTCGGTCGGCTGTGGTTGATCTTTGACCAGTCGATGGACATGTTTGATGGTCGAGCGGGAGTCTGGGCCACGGTGTGCGAGAACCCGGATGCCGATCAACCCGTGTGGTCTGAACCTCGCCGCATTTGGCATGGCGTGACACTTAATAAGCCAACGGTGCTGGCAACCGGCGAGTGGATGCTGCCAATTTCACTCGACCAACGTGGTGGCTTCGGTCCGTTTAAAGGCTGCTTCACAGAACTCGATCCGCAGCGAGGCGCCAACGTCTTTGTTTCAACCGACCAGGGGAAAACATGGGAACGACGTGGCATGGCGACGTTTCCCAATCCCGATTGGCACGAGCATATGATTGTCCAGCGAAAGGACGGATCGCTATGGATGCTCGCTCGCACGGCCAAAGGAATCATGGAAAGTCGTTCCCGCGACGGTGGAAGAACGTGGTCAGTTCCTGAAGATTCCGCCATCAAACATCCCAACGCGAGATTTCACATTCGCCGTCTGGCTTCCGGACGCCTGCTGCTAATTAAACACGGTAACAAAATTGACACCCACAATGGTCGCGTGCAACTCAGTGCATGGCTGTCGGACGACGACGGCAAAACATGGAACGGTGGCCTGGTGCTTGATGAGCGGAATGGAATTTCGTACCCCGATGGTTTTCAGGCTCCCGACGCAGCGATCTACATCTCTTACGATCGGAATCGATCCACTGATGGCGAGATCCTGCTGGCCCGCTTCACTGAGCAGGACATACTCGCGAAGAAACTCGTCACGCCGAAGTCAAAGCTCAAACTGCTCATCAGTCGCCCACTGGCTCGCGAAAAGCAAAATGGTGTGGAATAAGTGCCGAGATCGCAACGGCAAGGGACGCTTTACAGGTTCAGCCGCTGCGTCATCAGCGTCGGCGCTGAGTCTGCGGTGTCCGTTGTTTTGCGTTTTTCATGGATATGTTCCTTGTTGAAAGTTTTTGGTTTGCACGCAGAAAGCCGCCGACAAGTGCCACGCTGATAATCGACATAAAAAACGCCAGCTTAACGCCTTCCCGTGTCTTGCTTTCGACCATCGCCGTCAGTGATTTGTGGCCACCGATTTGGACTCCGAGATCAACTGATCAATGGTTAACTCGTTCCTTTCACACATCAGCACCTTATTAATTCCAGACGTTCAGGCTATGAAACAAGTAACCATCTGTATCTTCGTTCTTGGTCTACTGCTGCTGAGTCGGCCGATCAGTGCGATTGAACCGGCAAAGGCAGCTGCCGATGTGGTAGTATACGGAGCGACGCCTGCGGGCATCGCTGCTGCGATTGCCGCCGCGGAAGGAAACCACAGCGTGCAGTTGATTGAACCGACGGCTCGTATTGGCGGAATGATGACTCACGGCCTGTCGCATTCTGACTTTCACACGTTCGAAGCGATCAATGGCTTTTTCGATCGCTTTTCTGGTCGAGTTTTGAAGCACTACCAAACGAGGTATGGCCCCAGTTCACTTCAGGCAGCGGATTCCTGGCGAGGAACACACGGTGAACCTTCCGTCAATCTTCTGGTCTTTCAAACCATGTTGGCCGAATGTCCGTCGGTCACAGTCATCACGGGACATCGTTTGCGAAAGGTCATGGTTCAGAGCAACGCCATTACAGGCGTGCAGTTTGAAGGCGGTGGCGGAAGGGTCATCACAGTGAAGCCACGATTGTGTATTGATGCCACCTACGAAGGTGACCTGATGGCGGCGGCGGGAGTCCCGTATCGAATAGGTCGCGAGGCGCGATCCGAATACAAGGAATCGTTGGCTCCCGATGTCGCCGACAGTCAACTGCAGGGCTATAACTTTCGTTTGTGCATGACGCAGAAGGAAAGCAATCGGGTGGCCGTTCCCATGCCGAACGGCTACAACCGCGCAGACTATGCGGCGATCGTTCCCTTAGTCGAATCAGGAAAGATTCCGACAGCATTCGGTTACCCTGGTAAAACGTTTTTGTTCAAGGCACATCTTCCGATCATGCCGAACGGCAAGCACGACATCAACGATGTTTCGAATGGATTAGTGCGGCTGTCCATGCCCGGTCATCAGCTGGGATTTCCCGAGGGCGATCCTGCAACACGTCGCCGCATTGAACAGAAGCATCTGGACTGGCAACGCGGACTGATTCATTTTGCTCAGACAGATTCGGCTCTTCCCACCGCGTTTCGCGAGGAAGCGGCGACGTGGGGTTTGTGTCGTGATGAGTTCACCGAAACGGACAACATTCCGACGCAGATTTATGTCCGTGAAGCCCGCCGCATGGTCGGCCAGCATATCTATACGGAAAACGACACAGAATCTGCTAAGAACGATGCGCGAGCAAAACGGCACAGTGATTCGATTGCGATGGGTGAATACAGCCACAACTGTCACGGCACAGATCATGAAGGCCCAATGATTGTCGGCAAGCATACGGGTGAGTTCTACAAGGGAGCCGCACCGTATCAGATTCCGTATGGCGTTATGGTGCCTCGGAAGCTGACAAATTTGCTGGTGCCTGTCGCGTGCAGTTCGAGTCACGTTGGTTTTTGTGCATTGCGGTTGGAGCCAATCTGGATGTCGCTTGGTGAAGTCGCCGGACTTGCCGCCAGTCAGGTTCTGGACCGTGAGGTTCCGGTACAGCAGGTTGACGTTAGTTTTTTGCAATCAACCATCTGGCAGCGCGGTGGAGCGACGATTCATGCCAGCGATGTTCCTTCAGATCACAACGACTTCATCGTCGTGCAATGGTGGGGAAATGTCGGAGGCCTGCACGGACTTGAACCGGCTCTGCAAAAGGCCGGCATGCGTGGAGCTCACATCGTCAGTCAATATTTTGAAGCCTTCCCCGGTCATGCCGTCCAAGTCAACAAACCGCTGGCTGACGAACTGGCCGCACACTGGAATCAGGTTGCCTTAGGTCTAAACCTCTCAACAGTAAAGCTACCTGCTGCAGATGGACGCACCACACGCGGCGACTGGATTCGGGCGGCCTACGCCGCCAGTCGGCAGTAGTCAACTTCCACTTCTTTTCAGCCACCCTTTGACGAAACGGCAACGCACAACAAGTTGCTTGAAAGCCAACTTGCCCGACGACGAATGCGATGTGTTGATGAACATGAGTACGATGAACGCCAATGACGTGCGTTTATGTCTGGATTCGATTAGACTCAGAGGCCGCTTTGCAATTTACTCCATGTCTGGAGAAAGCTCATGCGATGAGCTACTGTCGCTGTATTAACGACTGCCGCTGCATGAAGAAAATGAAGTCAACTGTCATTACGCTGTTTCTGTCACTTCTGATTTCAGGAACATTGACTGCCGCGCCGGATTTCGACACGGACGTGCTGCCCTATTTCAAGACGCATTGCCTGCAATGTCACGGCGGAACGAAACAGGAAGCGGACTTTCGGATCGATACGCTGTCTCGCAATGTCGGGCAGGAAAACACGCCCCAGTGGGCTGAGATTCGAGAACGCATCAGTTCGGGTGAAATGCCGCCAAAGGAACTGAAGAATCAGCCTGCCGCAGAGGAAAGCGCTGCTGTGGTGGCATGGCTGGCAGCCAGGATCAAGGAGGGCGAGTCGGCTCGTATGGCAAAACGCGGGCGAGTTTCCTACAACCGGCTGACTCGCGAAGAGTATGTCAACACGGTCCGCGATCTGATTGGTGTTCACTTCGACGCTACTGACCCTGGTGGGTTTCTCGAAGATGCCGAATGGCATGGCATTGAACGCATCGGTTCTGTCATGACGATATCACCTTCCAACATAGAAAAGTATCTGACCGCGGCCGAAGCCGTGTTGGCAGAAGCTTACCCGATAAATAAGCCGACGTTTCTGGAAACTTCCAAACGGGCCATCGTAGAAAATCAGATCGACGAACCGCATCGCGAACGACTGCAAGATCTGGGGCTGCTGGACAAAGTTCGCTTTGAAATGTGGCCGGGAGATATTTTTCGATACTCTGTTTCTGAGCCTCTGCCTGAGGCTGGTGTTTACGAAATCAGTTACACGCTAAGCGGGCTTAAACCGGCGAAAGGTCGAGCACCGCGTTTGTTTGTCTACGAAAAATCTCTGGATCGTGTCCTGTTTGAACAGGACATCATTGCCCCGGAAGATCAACCGATCAAAGTGACATTTCTTGCTCACTTACCAAAGGGGCGGCCCAGTATTGATGTTATTAATGAAGTTCCCGGACCATCAAACAACCCACGTTCCGGTCGGCACGGGAATCGACCTTTTATCAGTACCAAAGACGGACGCATTCCGTGGCAGATGAAACTCACCGACGAACAGGGCTATCCACGTTATCCGTTTTTAATTGTGGATGAGATTTCATTCCGCGGGCCCATTATCACGGAGCAGGAACAGCACCGCCGCGATGAGTATATGCCGAATGAGGAAGGCAATATGGCTCAGGTTCGTGGAGGCCTTGGTAAGCTGGCGCGTCGAGCTTTCCGGCGGCCGGTGACTGACGAAGAACTTGATGGGTATGTGAGTATTGTGGAAGCCGAAATCGCCGCCGGTGAAACATTTGCGGATGCGGTAAAGGCTGGGATGCTTTCGGTTCTGTGTTCCAGAAGCTTTCTGTTTATTACAGAAGGTGATGCTGAAGCGACGCGCCATTTGCTAAATGACTGGGAGATCGCCTGCCGTTTGTCGTACCTGTTGTGGAGCACAATGCCGGACGATAAACTGTTGGCACTTGCCGAACACGGTCGCCTTCGTGACAGGACTGAACTGGCGCGGCAGTTTCAACGTCTTCTGGCTGATCCCCGGGCAGATCGTTTCAGCGAATCGTTTACGTCGCAGTGGCTGCATTTGCGGAAGGTCGGCATGTTCCCGCCGGACATGAAACTTTACCCCGACTACGACAAGTCTTTAGAAGACAGCATGGTGGGAGAGACGACGGCCTTCTTCAGCGAAGTACTGAAAAACGGACTGACCCTTCGGGAATTCATCAACTCTGACTGGACGATGGCTAACTCGCGACTGGCTCAGTTCTATGGTCTGCCAGCGGTCAGCAGTGGAGGATTTCAACGAGTGGCACTGGCGCCAGACAGTCGGCGTGGCGGCTTGTTGACGCAGGCGGCGATTCTGTCTCTAACGTCGGATGGCACTCGCCACCGCCCCGTTCATCGTGGTAAGTGGGTGTCGGAAGCAATTTTTGGCAAGACGCCGCCTCCGCCTCCGGCCAATGTTGACCCCATCGCACCCAACCCGATCGATGCGGTCAAAGCGACGCTGCGAATGAAGCTGGAAGCTCACATTCACGATCCCAGGTGTGCATCGTGTCATCGCGGTATCGATCCGCTGGGGCTCGCCTTTGAAAACTATGACGCCATCGGTCACTGGCGCACTGTGGAAGTTGTCGAAGGCACTGGTGACAACCCTGCGGTGGATTCCAGCGGTATACTTCCCGATGGTCGTAGCTATCAGACTCCCGAAGAATTCAAACAGCTGTTGCTGGCAGATATCGGTTCCTTCAATGCCGCCTTCGTCGAAAAACTGGCCACCTATGGTTTGCGTCGCACGATGTCGTTTGAAGATATCGAAGACCTGACGGTTATTGCGAAAGCCAGTCGCGAAAGCAATTACCGCCTTCGTGATCTGGTAGAAGCCTTCGTGCTTTCGAACCTGTTTCAAAAAAGATAACCTAAAATAGCCTGCCGATGCAGGCTTGGCTAACAGAGTTCAGGCAGCAGCGACACTGACAAGGAACTACAATCATGGCGAATTTCAATATGAAGAGATGGCATCTCAGCCGTCGCCGGATGCTGCGTGGTGTTGGGGCTTCGATTGCTCTGCCAATGCTGGATTGCATGTCCGGGGCGAATCTGGTGGCGGACAATTCTGCAGTTGCATCCAAGCCAAAACGCAGCGTGTTTCTGTACATTCCCAACGGGGTCAATACGCTGACGTGGCAGATTGAAAAAGCCGGCGAAGACTATGACTTCACCAGCCCTTTGATGTCTTTGGAAAGGCATCGATCTGACGTTACGCCGATCAGCGGTCTGCATCATCCGATGGTTCTGGGCAAACACCACAACTGCGACAAAGCCTGGCTGACCGGCGCGAACGTACCGGGCGATGGCGGCGCATTTCGGAATACGGTTTCGGCAGATCAGCTGATGGCTGAAGTGCAGGGACAGTCCACTCGGTTTGCGTCGCTGGAACTGGCGATTGAAGGACACTCGTTGGCGTGGTCGCGTGATGGTATTCAGATTCCGGCAGAACGAAATACTCGCAATATTTTCAATATGCTGTTCGGTGTCGAGAAAGAAAGTCCGGAGACCATTCGCCGACGTCTGAGCCGTCGTGGCAGCATTCTGGATCTCGTCGCCGAAGATGCTGAGAAAGTGAACAGGATGCTTGGCAGCGAAGACCGCAGCAAGCTGGACGAATACCTGACAGCCGTCCGTCAGGTTGAAGTTCGCACGGAGCGAGCGGCGTCGTGGCTGAGTATTCCCAAGCCGAAACTTGCGCCGACTGATGAGGCTCGCCTGAGTCGCAAACTGGATATGAGTCAGGTTCAGGAATACTACCGACTGTTCTACGATTTGATGGTGATGGCTCTGCTAACCGACTCAACGCGGGTCATCACGTGCATGATCTGCAGCGAGTCCAACGGCGGAGCGATACCTGACATAGGTATTTCCCAGACACGTCACGGACTATCGCATCATAACGGCGATCCCGAACAGCTTCGGCGTCTCACGCAGACGGACACGTTTCTTGTTGAACAGTTCAGCTACTTTCTGGACCAGCTGAAACAGCATCAGGAAGGCGGTTGCTCGCTGCTGGATACTACGCAGGTGTTATGGGGCAGCGGCATGTCATACGGACACAGTCACGGCAATGCCAATCTACCCACTCTGCTGGCTGGAGGAAGCGCGCTGGGGGTGAAGCATGGTCGGCACATTGATTTCAACCTGCCAAAGATTGGCAGGTACGACGTCGCCGACGCCAATTCTCATTATCGCCTCTGCTCGCGACCGGCTGATGAAAATGCAAGACTTAGCAATCTGTTGCTGACGATGCTGCAAAGTGTCGATGTCGAAACTGATCGGTTTCAGGACAGCCTTGGGACGATCTCAGATATTGTGGCCTGATTCTCTGCATAGATCTTTGTAGCGGTTGCCTCGCAGCTAGCAGCTCACATAGCAAAAAAGAATATGAACAGCCGAAGCCTCTTACTGCTTTCAATCGCCTGGGCAAATTTATGCAGCGCTCCGTTGCAGGCCGAAGACACAGCAGTTACTCCATTTCGCACGGATGATAATCCGGACAAGGCATTGCCGTGGTTCCAACTGGTTGATGGCAGTTTTCCTCCGGAAAATTCGGCGCACGCTATCTCCGGTGAGCTGATACGAATCGATCACCTGGAACGCCAGTTCTATCTGCGAGTCGACCGCGACGACAGCCAGCAGCGCGGCGTATGGGATCTGCCGGTGGCTGCCACCATGCTTTCATATGGTTCAATTTACTACAACGGAGCGCCGGCTGCGCTGCAGGACATTCCACTGGGCACTCACGTGCACGGTATGTTTTACTGGAAAGCAGTTGATGATAAATCACCACCGCCTCCGGGGCCACATCGCCGAGTCACCCCGGATGTTGATTTCAATCGCTGCTTGCAACTGGAAGACGACTTCAGCTACCGCGCACGACGGCAGCAGATCTGGAAGATTGAGGCCGTGAATCTGAACGAAAAAAAACTGACCGCCACGCTGTACGACAAAGGCGCGGCCGCTGGGGCTTCTAAGCAGTTTGACCTGCTTTCCAGCACGCAAGTGTTCACTGGTATGGGTTTCGGCAATCTGAATTCCCTTGAAGCAGGTCAGATGGTGCAGTTCAACATCACGTGGGCCACTTTGTATGGCCCCGGTCGTGTTCTTGAGATCTGGCTTGATGAGCCGAGCCGTCAACGGGCCACTGATTTTCAGTTGGAACGCCACAGGAATCACATCCGCGAACGTGGTCTACCAGGCTGGGTAGACGCGGTCGATGACGAGACGCAAATTGTCACCATCACATTTTTTAGCGGTGTGGCCCCTGTGTTGTTCAATGACCTGACTGGAATTGACAAAGAGCCGCACGGCTGGCCTTTCGGAGCACAGGAAGACGACCCGAACGCACCCAAAGGCGGCATCGCCGTTTCTCGCGAATGTCTAATGACCTACGACCCGGTCAACGATCGCAAAGGCGGTAACATATTGAGTATCAAAGAAATCCCGGTTGAACTCGGCAGTAGTGGAATTCAGATTCAGGTAAAATGCGGCATGCTGCTGGAAGGCTTTCGGCCACACCGCATCGTTCGCTTCTATCCTGCGACTTGGAAAGTGGATGCTTTGCCTCGCGAAGAACAATTCCACGGTCGCGAGTAATCTAATGCAGCCGAGTCTGGAAATCGTCTGAAGTTTTTCCAGTGGTGACTTAGTGAGCTAAGAATCGAGGGGCAAAGTTCAGAGGCCAGCAACGGAAATCCGGATTTCCGTTGTCGGCGTGGGGAGACGTTTTCAACATGTGTCATTGTCCCACCGCCTCCGCCGGCGTTTCGGTCGTGTTTCCTGGTCTGTGCGTTCGGGGATTAGTGTGGACTGTGGCAGCACACCGCTGCTGTGAGTGTGCGGGTTCGCACGTTTGTTTGGCTTTGGTGATGTGTTGTGTCGTTGGTTCCGATAGCGAGGTTGCGTGGGCTCATGAACGAAGTTTGAGTGAGTTGCGTTTGGGCGATACCTGTCATGGTGGCGTCAAACAAAAGTGGTTCTGGATTTGCTGTTCCGTTTGTGGTGCACGGGCCGCCTTCTGTTGTGTAAGTTGAGGAATGTTTTGATGTGGAAGAACGCCATCCAAACCAGAACTGCATCGATTGTGGTGGTGATGCTGGTGGCAATTGTTCCTGCCGCGATACAACTGCCTGCAATCAGGCTGCAGAACAATCTGGAAACATGGTCGTCTGAAGACGACGAACAGGCTCGCGCGCTGCAACGCATGGAAACTTTCTTCCCGAAAGAAGAACCGATTTTGGTTTCCTGGGATACGAGTTCTCTAGCGGACAAGCGTGTTCAAAGAATGTCTTGTCGAATCGCCTTATATTAGCAAGGTTCGCACTGCCGCCGATTTGGTTTCTCAAATGACGAAATAGAAGGTGCCTGAAGATGAGGCCATTCGTCGCTTAACCGGACTGTTGATTGGCCAGGTTGTGTCTGGTTCAGGGGAAGAGGAGCTAAATCGGAACCAGCCGTATCTACCGTTCTAACGCTGTCTGTGGCTGGTGTTGAAGATCCAGTCGCTGTGATGGCAGCCACTGCGTAGGCCGCGTTGGAAAGTGGCATTGCCGCAGAAGAGTTGCATATTAACGACTCTCTGGTAACTAGCCTTAGCGGTCGACCGCGAGGTGATGGCTGCCACCTGGAATTCCCTGGATCGATGGCGTCGGCCGCCCGTGTTTTTGATGTTGGCCGTGGCCGGAATTCTGCTGGCCTTGATTATTCTGCGCAGCGTGCGTCTGGGGTTGATGCTGACATCGGTGGTGACGGTAACATCGGTGGCATGGCTGACTTCGTTGGTGACGACAGCTTTGATTCCCGCCGTGGGGCACACGATGAATATGGTGACGATTGGTATGCCGTCGCTGATTATTGTGTTAACAGTTTCGGACGCTATTCATGTGGCGAATTATTGGAAGCACGCTGCTGCGTCAGGGGTTGATAATCCGATTCAGGAAACTGTCAGGATGGGGTGGCGTCCGTGTTTGCTGGCGACTGCGACAACAGCCGGGGGCTACTCTCGCTGGTAATCAGTCGGCTTGGTCCGATTCGCGACTTCGGAGTGTTTTTGACGATCGGCACAGTGTTGTCGTTCTTTGTTGCGATTGTTGGTTTCCGGCGATGCTACGTTTGTCTGGAGTACGCCCTGGGAACCAATCGAATGAACATCCGATTTGGCGGCGTGTTGCCGAAGTGGTATGTCGGCATCGACGAATGATTGTTCGCAGTGCTCTGGTGCTGGGGCTTTCAACGGCAGTTGGCCGGCAATGGCTCAGAACAGAAGTGAAGGTCGGCCGTTATTTTCCCGCAGACTCGCGGTTGATTCAGGACGGCCGATTTCTGGAGGGAACATGTCGGCGGTACAAGTTCGGTTGAAGTTCTGGTGCACTTCAGCGATGACGGCGCAGAAGGGCAATCTTTTCTGGAACGCATGGAACTGATTTGCAGTATTGAAGACGCTTTGCGGTAGCGCCCAACCTTAACTGGTGCGATATCGCTGGCAGACTTTCAGCCCGTGAGTGCTCGGCCGGGACACGATGCAACTCGAGCAGATCGGCTGAAGTTTACTCTTTGAAGTCGCCGCACTGAATCGAAGACTAAGAACGACGAACGAGCATCCAATTCGGAATATCTGTCGATATCGAACGATCCGGATTACATCTGGTCTCTGGACAAGCCGTGCGACGAAACGTGGACAATCACGGCGCAAACACAACTCGCGGATGACCTCGATTACGGCACGGTGACGAACGAGTTGCAAAGCATTGTGCGAAATCAAACGCAGGGTCAGTCGGTTAGCTGGTTTGATATAACGGGAACGGTGCCTGTCTTCTATCAGGCTCGGACGGCGCTGCTGACAAGTTTGGTTCGAAGCCTGCCGTTGGCGTTTGTTGCGATTGCGATTGCCATGATGATACTGTTGAAGAGCGTTCGTGCTGGTTTGTTTTGCAGTGTTCCGGGAATCTTTCCCATCGCGGTAGTGTTTGGTCTGCTGTCGTGGCAGGGCTATGTTCTGGACATCGGCATCATGCTGACCGGGTCAGTTGCGATGGGGATTGCGGTTGATGAGATACTGCACCTTCTGACATGGTTTCGAATCGCTATTGGCAAGGCAAAAGTCGGGAGCAGGCGGTCGTGCTGGCATAGCGGCATTGTGGCGCTGCGATGACGCAAACCACAATGGTGATGGGATTAAGTCTGCTGTTGCTGTACCCGTCTCAATTGCTGCTGATTGGTCGATTTGGCTGGGTGATGGCAGCGTTGCTTGGAATCGCATGGTTGTCGTCTGTGTGGCTGTTACCCGCATTGCTGGCCGGGCCGTTAGGGCGGATTACCGAAGGCATCGAATCCCATTTTCAGGTGAATCAAAGTTTGCAGCGTCCGGGGGGAGTACCGCCGGAGCCAGTGACGGCAAGTGGTCTTCGGGCTGCAGTTGCAACACAAGGGCGATGAAATGCATCTGACGGACTGTTCAGTGGGCCACGTGTCTTGGCGCCGAAATCTGTACAGTGAAATGGGTGATTGATCAGCTGACTGATGCAAAAAGACACCAATTCAGTGGTGATGAGAAAACTCCCAAAGTACCAGCATAGATATTTTCGAATTTCGGATCGTTGCCGTTGGACCTAACGGCGCATTTGTTTGTCCGACGATGTATTCTCAACCCGCTATTTGCTACATCTGCGATGCTGTGGGATTATGCCGTAGCGGAATTCGTGAGAATCTCCTCAGCCCCTGAATTTTGATGAATTCGGTTACGAGAAAACGGTTGTCCTCAATAAGCCGGAGTGTCAGAGACACAACACCTGGATCGTCGCTTAAGGAAGTTGAATGACCACTTTTAATATCCCACGATCCGGTTTTCCTGAGTTGACCTTTGACGGTGAACTGCTGACGCAGCAACGCGAAATTGATGAAGCGGCGCTTGCAGCCGGTCGATACCACCAGGTTGCCGTCTATCGCACGGACGACGGCGAAATGATTGTCGCCATTCGTTTTCACAGCAATTTTCCCGATGAAATTTCTGATGATAGCGTTGAGGTTGTGAAGAATCTTGACGAGGTGGAGGAAGCACTCAGCCTGTATCAGCCGGATATTAGATTTTGCAGAGAGTCAGAAACTCGCCAGCGTGATCAAGTCGCGGCGGCCTGTCGCGAACTGACAAAGCGATACGACCAACTGGTGGACGCTGTTCTGCGAGAACTGAAGATTTCAACGCCAGTCAGTCAGTTGCCAAAGGTCTGAAGAATCTTAGTACGACACAAGTACGGAGGTTCTGTTTCTCGAATGTCTCGTCCAGCCATCTGACTTTGCAGGCGATGTACGTGGACTGATTTGTCTGTGGATGCGACTTCGTGAAGTCGCCCAATTATTGATCCTGCGATGGCATTTGTTTTGTCTGCAAGCTGTTCGCCAGAAAATCGGTTCAGCATGGACAATTGGTCCCTACACGCGGAAAGCTTCGGACCAGCAGGTCATGTTCATAGTGTCATTGATTATCACCACCACTGCTTTTGGTTTGTCGAGTTGCGTTGAGCGTATTTGCAATCGCTGTGGCTGAGTCAGACAAACGTCGCCGCAGGCTAAAGCAAAACAGATGGGCCGTTGTGCATCGCCTTCCTTAATCGACGTATTCTGGCCTCCGGCTTGTCGGCATCTTTGAATGGGCTGCGGTCTGGTGGTTCTGCGTGAGTGACAGACTTCAGTAATTGCTGCACGACGATATTCAGCAAGGGAACTCGATGACGAATCCAGACAAATGCTGGTTCCGGTTTGCATCCGAGTTCTGACTTCGCGTGCAGGGCTGTGCGGCCAAAAGATACCTGCTGGCACTTCCACTGGATAGCCTGTCCAAATACCGCGAACAACAGTCGATGATACAGCGGGAACTGATCGCTTAACTGGTAGTCCATCCCCAGATAGTAGCCAATCGCTGTACTACCGTCTTTAACCACCGTGACAAAACCGATCAAGATACCGTTTTTTCGGACACCGATCGCGGCGAAGTCGTCCTGCAATGCCGAAGCAAGGCGAGGGAGTGTCGATTGCTTTAATTCAAACATCCGCACTTCGGCTCTGGCAGCAACTGCTTTGTCGAGTTCAAAAATGCGATCTGATTCTGCAGCAACGGCTGCTATTGGATGAACAGTGAGTTCGCTGCCATCGAAAGGTTTCATGACTTTTTTCGCCGCCGCTCGGTAGCGACTTGTGAGACTACCAAGATAGTCGTCAAACGTTGTCCAGCCTGTGCCGATCTTCAACACCATATTTGGTTCGGTTTCAAGTTGTCGATAACGCAGCGGCTTAAGTTCCGCTGCAGACTGATTTTCCGGTTGAAACAAATCCTTTACGATGACGTAGTCTGTCTGCCCTTGTAGCTTGTCGGCTCGTCGAAGGCGATACAGGCAATCAGCGACGCCCCGCCACAGTCGCCCCGCCACAGTCGCCCCGGATCTTTGTCGTGTGCAAACGCGACTCCATGGGGCCCCCATGAATGTACATTGCCACACAGCATCACTCACCGCTTCAGCAACGCTAACGATTTGCGTCGTCGCTCCACTGGAATCTTTACTTTGGAATTCGATAAGTCTCCGACCAGTTTGTCGCCCGAGACATCGAACGTCTGAGTCGCGACTGCCGCGACCGGTCTCCCCGAGTTATAGATGATGGCAAAGCGTCTGAAGATCTCAGCGGAGAATTCCTGCTGCATGCTTTCCAGGTAACGCCGACTCAAAAGTACCGAAGCTTCTTCTGTAACTGCGTCCCAGTGTTTGCCGTTGAGGAACTCGGTTCGATCAGCAATCGCGAATTAAAATTCAGAAGGGTGTGCGGTGGCTCGCTGGCTTTGTTTGCTCGGCATCAGCAGACTCTGTCTGAATTGACACGAATTTAGTTTCAAGCGGGCATGTAAGTATGGTGACAAAACTGCAGTTTGCAAATTTTGTTTTGACCAATTCATGCAGCTCTGCGCCGAATTCAACAAGTGCGTTTGGCTTGTTCGGTTACACGCATTTCTGCAACAGCCGAATTCCGAGGCGCGTTTCTGCGGGTAGGTTGTTGGGGTAACACAAAGGAGATTTTGCAGGCTTTTGCTGCAAGGTGTTAATGTGTCTGTGGTTGAAGTCGCGTTTGCCTGGCGGGTTGAGAAGAATGCTGGTAGAACTTTCAGCTGAGAATGGTTTGCGTTGGTGCCACTTTCGGTTTATGGGATTCAATATGTTTCGCTTCTTCTGCCTTGTCTTTGTTGCTGCGGCGACATTTTCAGTTTCGCCAGTCAATCGTGCTTCAGCGGATGATCAGCTGAAGTTTGTGCTGCCGGAAACGGGCGATGGACTGCCGGGCGTTGGGCCGATTAGACGTTACGACTGGTTTAAAAGCCTGTGGCAGAATCGACGTGCTGACTTTGCGAAAAAGGCTCCGGCTCAGGAAGGCGCTGTCGTGTTTCTGGGCGACTCGATTACTCAGGGTTGGGGGCCGCGACTGGCCGCAGGCTTTCCCAAATTGAAAGTCGCCAATCGAGGTATCAGCGGCGATACAACTCGCGGTATGCTGATTCGCCTGAACGAAGACGTGCTGTCTTTGAAACCAGTGGCTGTCGTGCTGTTGATGGGAACGAACGATCTCGAAGAAAAGGCAACGCCGGAAACGATTGCAGAAAACGCAAAGTTAATCCTGTCTGCACTGAAAGCACACAATTCCGAGATGCCAATAATCTTGTGCAACGTTTTTCCCAGCTCAAGCAGCAAGAGTCGATCGGCAGCCGATATCAAGAATGTAAATGCATTGTATGCTGCGGCGGCGAAAGGTGATCATCAAGTCACAGTGCTGGATACCTGGACACTGTTCGCTGATGCTAAGGGCGACGCAAAGCAGGAAGAGTTTCCTGATCTGCTGCACCCGAACGAAATCGGTTATGCTAAGTGGGCGGCTGCTTTACGCCCGGTACTGGCAACTCTGGGGCTTGTTGACACGGAAGCGGATGAGTTTATTGTCGAAGATGGCTTTCGCAGTTTGTTTAACGGAACAGACCTGACCGGCTGGGGATATCTGCCGACAACCGAGCAGATGCTGAAGTCTATTGAACGATGGCAGAACAGCGACAAAAATGCTCCACCCTGGCCGATCGTTAAAGAGGCCGTTGCCTTTGACGGTCAGAAAAGCACGTCGGACGGCCGCTATGTCGCAATTAACGGCCGCCTGGTTGTGACGACTCCTGCTGAAGGTCGGAAAATTCAGCAGTTGTGGACCACTGAGGAATTCGGAAAAGACTTTGTGCTGAAGTTGGAATTTAGAGCCACGCCGAACGCTGACAGCGGAGTGTTTCTAAGGCAGCCGCAGCTACAATGTCGCGACTTTCTACTGGCAGGACCGTATAAGGAATTGAAGAACTATCGGCCACAGGACTGGAACGAACTGGTGGTTGAAGTGAAGGGGAAAATTGCTAAGTGCACGTGCAACGGCGATGTTCTGGAAGAAGAATTCAAAGTACCTGCGTCCGGGCCGATCGGTCTGGAAGGAGATCGAGGTCAAATGGAATATCGTCGAATTCGCATTCGTCAGGAAGAATAGGTCCAGCTTGGGTAAAGCTGGTGAGCCTACCCAAGTCGGTTTTGGTATGAGGCTTGGAGAAGTTAACGCAGCGGGGCTGATTCAGGTTTTGTTACTGTTGACTGTTTGTTTGAAATGCCGGTCGTTGATTTGAGCATGACTTTGTTTTGATCCTTACGATTGCAGGACAAATTCAGACAACTTGTAACTTGCGGCGGCTTCTGTCATCTTGAGGATTTCGTTTTCACACCCACCCTCCATTCCCATTGGAAGTCCGCGACGAATTTTTCCTGGCAATCCTGTTTTCATGTCTCATCAGCTCAAAGTCGACACACGCGTCACAGTGGAAACACCAGAAGGTGTCGATTTTCAGTTTGTGATTGCTGGCCCAGGCAAGCGAGGGATGTCTTTTTTTATTGATGCCTTAATTAAGACAGGCGTCGCTGTTCTGGCATTTCTTCTCTTCGCGTTAACCGCGGGCGGCACTGGAGATCCTTCGGGAGTTGCAGCAGGCATCATGCTGTTTACCTGGTTCTGCATGTCGTGGCTGTATGGTTCGTGCTTCGAAGCGTTTTGGAATGGTCAGACGCCAGGCAAGAAGTCTCAAAATCTGCGAGTTGTGCGCACAAACGGCACACCAATCGGATGGTTCGAAGCTTTCGGGCGCAATCTGTTATTGGTCGCGGACGGTATGCTGGTACTGGGGCCCCTTGCGTTGAATACGGTAGGACTGATTTCGATGGCGGGCACCCGCCGCATGCAGCGTTTGGGGGATTTGGTGTTTGACACGATGGTCATTGATGAATCGCGAGAATTCATCAGCCGAGCCCCCGGGATTACTCAGGGAATCGAACGCATTCCCCGATTTCAATGTCGAGGCCGATATCAGGTTCCTGAACGTACTCTGGCAGTGATAGAACGGCTGTTCGAAGGCGATCGGTTGATCTCAGACGGTCGTCGAGAAGAGATCGCTCGAACACTGTCCGTAACGCTTCGTCAACGACTTGGCTACGAAGACGCCGGGCCGGATCCCGTTAATCCCAATACTTATTTTGCGCAGTCACCGACAAAGCACACGACATTTCTGAAACGAATTCTGAAGACGTTTTCCGAAGACATGAACGAAGGTGAAGTTGAACCTGCTGTTTCCCCGCTGAGTGTTACGCGTTCTTCAGGCAGTATCTGGATAACGCCCACAAGCAGGCGAGCCCTGGGTGGTGCTGTTGATGAAGCTAACCCAGCTGTGGCGGCAGGTACGACAATCATTGATGAAAACGCATCGCTGGAGTTTCTGCACGATGCTGATGTCGAAGCACGCGGCGGTCTGCCGGAGGACTGGAGGCCGATGCAATGAATCGCGAACGTTTTATCCGGCAACGCCGTTGCGATTGGCAGCAGTTCGAAAGTCTGCTTTCTCGAATGAAAGGGCTACGGCTTAATCGCTGGTCCGGCCATGATATTTCTCGCCTGTCCAGTTTGTATCGTTCTGTGTGTTACGATCTGTCGCTGGTACAATCACGAGAATGGGGTTCGCGGCTTGAACAGTATCTGAACGATCTGGTAGCTGAGGGGCACAACTGCCTGTACCGCTCGCCGCCTCGATCTTTAGACACAGCTCTGAACTTTCTGTCGGATGGTTTTCCGCGACTGTTGCGACAGCGGAAACACTTCTTCTTTGTGGCCCTGGCACTGTTTCTTGTTCCGTTTCTGGCAGCGATGGTGACCGCAGCCGTTGATCCGGTGATGGCAGAACAGCTGATCGATAAATCGAATATGGAACAGGCTGGTTCCAGCTATGAAAAAGAATTGTACCGCAACATAGATTCCAAATTTGCGGAAGAAAGGACGTTGATGGCCGGCTTCTATGTCTGGCACAACGTTGGTATTGCGTTCCGTTGTTTTGCGTTGGGAGCGTTCTTCGGAATCGGCACTGTAGTCACATTGTTGTTTAACGGGTTATCGCTGGGGGCCATTTTGGGATATTTGATTCATCGAGGGTTCAGCGACAACTTCTTCAGCTTCGCAATTTCTCATGGTTCATTTGAATTGACCGCCATCGTAATTGCAGGCGCGGCGGGGTTGGTGCTGGGGTGGGGCATGATTCATCCGGGTGAATACAGTCGCCTGGAATCTCTGCAGATACACGGAATCGACGCGATCAAGCTGGCGGCAGGTGCAGGTTTTATGTTGATGATTGCCGCATTGATTGAAGGCTATTTTTCGCCGATGGCAATTCCGCATCTTGTGAAATATGTGGTTGGCTCAATGTTGTGGGGGCTGGTGTTTATCTATCTGATGTACGGAGGTCGAGGAGGACTTGCTGTTGCCTTGTCTGATGTGGATCGGTCGGGGAGCGGGCAGGCACGGGCGATTACGGGGGCACCGATTCCAGAATCCGGGGAGTCTTCATTATGAAGGTTGAAGACTGCATTGTGACGGTGGAACGACGCAGCGTTGGAGGATGCATCGATCTGGCTTTTGTGTTTGCCAGGCAGTTTGCGTGGCCTTTGTTTGGGCTGACTTTATGTTTTGCGGTGCCATCCACCGTTTTTGTATGGTTGGTCGGCGATTCAATCCGCAGCAACGTGCTGGTGCCGAGCATTCTGGTGTTTGCGTTCTTCAACATGCTGATGAGCGGCGCCATGGTTGCAACAGTGGGGCCTCAGGTGTTCGGTGTTCCCATCAGTGTTCGTACGGCTTTGAAATCTTTGATGGGGCGGCTGATTTCGTATGGGTTTCTGGCGATTCTGTTTCGCTGCACCGGGTTCTGCGTTGTTGTGCCGTTGTGGTTTGTGATGGCATGGGGCGGGCATCTACCCGAGGTTATGTTTCTGGAACGAACTCCATTGAATCAGGTGACTCAACGTCTTTCGTGGCTTACGAAAGGCGGCGGATATTCTCGTAATCTTGGCCGCCTGCTTACGATCACGTTCTTTTGGGCAGTGTTTGCATTTGGGCTGTTCATGATGATGGATATACTTTCGGGCTGGATCTTTAACGCTCCGATTTTTTTTGGAACAATCGCTCCAGGACCAGATCAGCGTCAGGCGTTTGTGTCCAGGATTTTTGACGATCCCCGACTGGTCACCACGCTTCAGATTGCTTTCTGGATAACTTATCCGGTGGCGCGTCTAGCTTGGTTTTTTTGCTATCTGGATCAGCGAATTCGTAATGAATGCTGGGATCTCGAATTGCAGTTTCGAGTTGAGGCGGGGCGAATGGAGGAGCAAGTGGCATGAGACAGAATAAGCCGATTCGCCATGCGATATCCAGCTACACTGTGCCAGTTGCTATATTGCTTTTCGTGGGCTGCCTGCTGGTGGTCTTGCTGCAGCCAGGATACGCAGTGGCAACACAATTCCATCTGGTTGCAGCGGCTTCCGGCGATATTTCGTCGGAACAAATTCGAGACACCGCAAATCGAGTAATGCTTCAAAAAGACTTTCGTGGCGTACGTCGTCGACTATTGGAAAACGTGCCGACTTCCGAAGGTGATCGCGGATTTCTGCGAGAAACGATCGGTCAAATGGGAACAGCCGTTGGTGACTTTTTCGACTGGATTTTTAATGGCCTGTTCAACGGTGGACCTGCTAAAGCACGGCGTCCAGCCACGCCGACTCCCGCTGCGACACCGGCATCGTCTTCCACTGGTAGTGGCTTTGATTTTGATCTTGGGAAGACAATGTTGTGTATTGGTCTGGCTGTATTGACGGGGGTCACTGTCTGGTTGATCGCGGCGATCATAAAGAAGTCTGATCCCAATCGACAGCTTGATCGGCGCGGACTATTCGGAGACGAAGATGCCATTACAGGTCTCAGTGTTCCTCCCGGCGAATTGGCCGCATCAACGTATGAATCACGGGCCATCCAGATGGCGGCAGATGGCAATTATCGCGAGGCTGTCCGAGAACTGTTGATTGGCAGCATGAGCTGGATTGAACGAGCTGGTTTAATCCGGTTTAGAAAAGGACTAACAAATCGCGACTACGCGCGTGCAGTGTGGAAAAAGGAAGATCAGCGAACGGCGTACACGAGGACTGCGTTGGAATTTGAACGCGTTTATTTTGGTCGGCGAGAAGCCACGTCAGAGATGTTTAATACCTGTCTGAAATCATTCCAGGGATCCTTCCGTGAAGAAGAAACAACGACTGCAACGGTCTGACTGGCTATGGCTGACCGCGGTGGCTTTGCTGGTTCTGCTTCAGTTCTGGTGGCTGCCGGGCGATCCCGGCAGGCCGGACGACACATATAGCAATACGATCGAAGGCAAACGCGGATTCTTTCAAACGCTGAAAGGACTTTCCGATGCTGAACTGCTGCCGCCTGTTCGTCGCGAAACCAGGATTCTAATCCCGGATGAAATTTGCACGCTGGTGATTTTAGGTCCGGATCTGTATCCGAACGAGTACGAACAACGCGAACTTTCTGAGTTTGTCATGAATGGCGGCAGCCTGGTGTTTGCTCCTAGCTGGTCCGAACCAACGTGTTTAATTCCGCAGCTTAGTATTCGGACGAGTCACGGATTAGATGGCGAGGCAACAACTGTGACCGCTCCGGCGGTTCCAGCAACAGGAGCGGGAAGTACTTCGACATCGGGTTCAACATCCAATATGAATACCTCTGTTGAGTCTGATGGGCTACCGGCGGAAGCCGACGATTTTACGGTCGAGGGTTCCGGTGCATCAATCGCACCGCCTGGTGCCGAGGCAAACACTGCTGCTGATGGTTCATCAAGAAATTCTGTGGCCTCTTCTGGTACGACGAAATCTGCTGAAACGTCATCAGACAGGTCGTCCATTGAAAAGGCCGATGACCTGGTTGACCGTGCGAAGCGATCGGCTCCCGGGACCGTACCAGCAGCACCACCGAACGTTGAATTGGAAGGCCCGGACAACTTCAGGGACGTGTTTGATTTGAACACAAGCAGTCAGCTTGTTGAAGGCTCTGTGAAGTGGCGCACTCGGGCTACGTTACATACTGAGAGCTTGAAGCCGACGGTGCTGGTCGAAACTGCTTCAAAGAAAACTCAGGCCGCTGCGTGGCGTTATGGTAATGGGCTTGTGCTGGCGAGTGCCAGCGCGGACGTGTTTTCAAATCGAGCTATGCTGGATGAAGGTCAGGCAGAACTGGCAGTACGATTGATCGAGTTTGCTCATGCAAATCACAATGAGGCAGCGTTGACGACGCCGATCGTTGTTAGTGAGTTTCTGAATACCAGAGATTCTTATCGTGGTACCAGTGTTTTGCTAAGTCCGTCGTTGCGATCGGGAACTCTGCAGCTGCTGACCGTTGCCGTTCTGGCTGGTTGGTTGGGGTTTCATCGTTTTGGTCCAGCAAAACGTGACAACCGCTTTCGGCGAAGATCGCTGACGGAAAGTGCTTCAGCGATTGGGAATCTGTACTTTCGTACTCAAAGCGGAGCCGAAGTCGTCCACAGCTATCTCGAATATGTCAAATCGCATCTGCAGCGAATGTTTGGCAATGGCGTTCGCATCGACAGTTCACAGGCCATTGCGACCAGGACAGGACTTGAAGCCAACGAAGTGAAAAGACGTGTTGATAATGCCATTCGGCTGTCCGGCACAAAGTCGACAAGTGCGGCTCAGGCGGCATCTGCCGTTCGCGACCTATCGGAAATTCTGGGACGCCTAACCGGAACCCGGCAAAAGAATGCCTGATCAGGCAACAAACTTTTGCTTCTGTCGGACAGAAGCAAACACATTGATCGTTAACAAAAAGACCGAAATATTTCTATGGAACTTTCAAACGTAGCACAGGCATTTGACGCAGCGATCGAACAGATCGGTAAGGTCGTGGTCGGTCAGATGGAATTGGTTGAAGGTGTCTTAATTGCGATGTTTTCTGAAGGCAGCGTTTTAATAGAAGGGCCTCCGGGGTTGGGCAAAACGCTGCTGGTCAATGTGCTGTCAAAAACCGTGCGTTGCGATTTTAATCGAGTGCAATTCACACCGGATCTGATGCCGTCGGATCTGACGGGGCACAGCATTTATGACATGAAGGAACAGCAGTTCCGATTTAATCGCGGACCGGCGTTTACCAATATTCTTCTGGCCGATGAAATCAATCGTTCTCCACCCAAGACTCAGGCTTCGCTGCTTGAGGTCATGCAGGAACGTCAGATTACAGTTGATGGGACGACTCATACGCTTGATCGTCCGTTTTTGGTGATCGCCACTCAGAACCCGATCGAACATGAAGGTACGTATCCCCTGCCGGAAGCTCAGGTGGATCGCTTCATGTTTAAACTACTGGTTGACTACCCCTCCGGTGCTGAAGAAGTTGAAATACTGCGGCACTATACTTCCGGGAAAGACCCCCGAAACCTGAGTGACTTCGGATTGGAATCCATTTTGAAGGCGGAAGATGTGGTCGCTATTCAGGAGACGGTGAAGCAGGTGATTGTAGAAGAGAAGATTCTGAAGTACATCGTGGATATTGTCGTCGCTTCGCGCACATGGGGGTCGGTGACGGTTGGCCCCAGCCCGCGAGCTGGTGTGAATATGCTGATTGCTGCACGAACTTTGGCGGCCTGCCGGTCGCGAGACTTTGTTACGCCGGACGACATCAAGGAACTTGCACCGTGGGTTCTGCGACATCGCCTGCGACTAAGACCAGAAGCAGAAATCGAAGGCAGTACGCCAGATGAAACGATTCGACAGATTATGGATAGTGTCGAGGCACCTCGCTCATGATTCCGTCGCGGCGACTTATTGTTCTGGCAATTCTACTTACAACTCCACTGCTGCTTGGTGGAGTTGCCGATGTTATGCCGGATGTGTTTCCGGGGGTCGGAGGCATAGATGTTTCCGGGCGGACGCTGGCCGATTTGGCGCTGCTGCTGAATGTCGTATTGGTGGTTATTGCAGGCGTGGATGTGTTGATTAGCGGTTCTCCCGATGATATCGAGATCGAACGCGAAATTTCTGAAGTGCTGAGTGTTGGCACGCCCAATCCATCCCGATTGGTACTGCGAAGCAAGTGCCGGCTGCCGTTGCTGGTGACGATTCATGACGATCCTGGGGAGCTTTGCGAAACAGACCGCCTGCCCCAGAACGTTTGGCTTGCGCCTTGGAAAGAAAAATGCATTACGTACACCGTGACTCCTTTGAAACGCGGTGCTGCAAATCTGGAAGCCGTGCATATTCGATTTCCAACAATGCTGAAACTGTGGACTCGCCATCAGGTGCGTTCACTACAAACGCCGGTAAGAATCTATCCCGATATTCGCGCCGTCTATCGCTATGAACTGATGGCCAGCCGTAATCGACTGGCTGAAATCGGCGTCCGAATGATGCGAATGCCGGGTCAGGGACGTGAGTTTGAGCGACTACGTGAATACCGCTATGGCGATGATATTCGCCGGATCGACTGGAAGGCGACTGCTCGACAGCGTGAGCTGGTGACACGGGAATTCAATGTAGAACGCAATCAGAATATTGTGTTGATGGTGGACTGCGGACGATTTATGAGAAACGAAACCGACGGAATTTCGTATCTGGACCGAGCGCTGAATTCCGCCATCATGCTTAGCTACATTGCACTCGGTCAGGGGGATAACGTTTCCTTGCTGGCATTTTCCAATAAGATCGAACGCTTTATTCGGCCGGTGCGAGGCAAACCGGGGATTCAAAATATCCTGCGAACAACGTACGATATTCAGGCGAGTTCAAAGGCTGCGGACTACAGTCGGGCTCTGGAGTACCTTTCCAGAATGCAACGCAAACGGGCTCTTGTGATTCTAATTACTTTCGTCACAGACGAAGTGCAGTTAAACATTATTGGCGAAAGCCTTCAGCTAAAGTCGTTGCCCTATCTGCCTATGTGTGTGCTGTTACAGGACGTTGGTCTTCGTGAAATGGCAGACCGTGTTCCTGAAACGGATCTGGCAGCGTTTCATACGGCCGCTGCCGCTCAAATTCTGACGGGGCAGGCGCAGCAGGTTGCGAAGATGCGTGAAAACGGAGTGTTGATAGTGGATACGCCGCCCGATCTTCTAACAGAACGTCTGATCAACGAATATCTAATGATCAAGATGCGCAATCTTATGTAGTTAAGTTCGGTCAGCTGAATCAGTTAATTGTTCAGGCCTTTGATCAATTCATTGCGAAATACGCCGCCTCTTTTAACCTCGCTGCCAAACACAACTTTCTACACTAACTCAAATTGGTAATGCTTTTGCATTTTCGATGTGCCTTCGAGATTCCATTGAAACTGTTGTTGTGCCATTGATGACGTTGGACAGCAGATGACAGGACGATTACGGTATTCGTAGGTGAGCACTTCGGGTGTTTGCGATGAATGACAGCACAAGACAAGTTTGAGGTTAATATGGACTTCATGAAGTGGTTTTTCGGTGGAATTATCGGTGCTGCAATTGGCGGCGCGGTTTGGATTGCCGTTGGATATTTTCTGGAAGCCGAAGTTGGATACATAGCATGGGGCATTGGTTTGCTTGCGGGGATGGGCGTCCGCATCGCAGCTGGAAATAATCAGGGTGTGATGTGTGGCATTGCCGGTGTGTTGTCGGCTGTGGGCGCAATTCTGCTGTCGAAGTATTTAGTAATTGCAATATATGTCAATGCAGCGATGGCCGAGACATCCGGCGCACTGGATACGTCGGGAGATTCTGATCGCATGATTTCCGGCATTGCCTACGATGTCGTGGAAGAGTTTCAGGAAGAAGGAAAGCCATTGGTTTGGCCCGCTGGGATGACGATCGACGAGGCGTATGGACAGGACGACTTTCCTGCCAACGTCTGGGCCGAGGCCGGCAAACGCTGGGCGGAGATTCCCGAAGACGAAAAGAAAGCACAGGCAGAAGCACACGCGGCATTGATGCGTCAGTTTAATGAAACGATGGCTGACTCGATCAAAGCAGAAGCCTTCAAGGACAGCTTTAATCCGTTTGATCTGCTTTGGTTCGGCCTCGCTGCGTTTACGGCGTTTAAGGTTGGCAGTGGTGGCAGCGACGATTAAGTTTTGGACTACTATTGTTCAGCAGAATTGATTTGCCGAATGTTGCTCGAAAAGTCGGGCGTGATACCTTTCCTGCGAGCGATTTTGTCAATGCGGTAGTATTCCTGCAATTCCGAGAAGTTGTTGAAACCTTTGCCAATGATCTTCTTCGAGAGCGCGAATCGGTCTGCATAGCCCGGTGCCACAATCAATTGGCTCGGGCGTTAGCTTGTAAGTATGAACAACAATGTTGTTTGTGCAGTTGTTCAGCAATGAATGGTAGAATTCCGGATTGATGGCCAGAGTTTGTACTCGTTCTGTAATGTCCAGAAACAACTGCGGAACGTGTTTTCTGTCGGCGATAACCGGGTACATGAAAACACGATCGTTTAGACGCAGCACTGTTCGTGAACCGATTTCGTCGCGTTCATCGGCGATCACGTAGATGAATTTGGCGTGCTCCCCGAATTCGGTACCAGTTAGAATGAGAGTCTTCAGAGCCCAATTCCGGGCGAGGAGATTTTAATGAGCACTACGAAACGAAAACGTCGCAGCCCAGAGCAAGTTGTGAAGGGTTTAGCGGAAGGTGAGTCAATGCTTGCCGCCGGCAAGGTATCTGCTGAGGTCTACCAGAAGCTTGGTGTGGCGGAATCGACGTGGATGCGTTGGAATCAACAGTACGGCGGGATGAAGTCGGACGAGGCTAAGCGATTGCGTGAGCTGGAGGTTGAGAATCGTCACTTGAAAGAGTTGCTGGCCGAAGCCGAGGTGGACAAGCGAATTTTGAAAGTGGCCGCTGAGGGAAACTTCTAAGCCCGACTCGCCGACGCGCGGCTGTCTGCAACATCATGCAGACCTGCGGCGTCTCGGAGCGTCGGGCTTGTCAAAC
>Ga0209390_10002873_pt1 | contig 29136 bp, 21 predicted proteins | sample BON01_FD_187212 | JGI IMG/M metagenome (GOLD analysis project Ga0209390, IMG submission 187212) | Freshwater microbial communities from Lake Bonney liftoff mats and glacier meltwater in Antarctica - BON-01 (SPAdes) (version 2) | ecosystem: Environmental > Aquatic > Freshwater > Ice > Glacier...
AGATAGTCCTTGAGCCATTGTCAATTTCTATCTTAGCGTGAATGATGCCTTAATATAGATTTATTTAACTGATTTTCAACTATTTAAAGCTATATTAAATACTCTTTTTCAGAGTCTAAAAGTAGAATTAACTTTAACAATCTTTTCAAATACCGTAATCATGCTTGAGGCGCTTTCAGTACAGAATCAAATCCTTAACCACCCGCTCTTAGATGAAAAAGGAATCGAGTTGGCAATCAAGCAATTGGATTTAGTCCATCCGATAGTATCCGGTAATAAATTCTTCAAGCTGAAGTATAATCTTAATACAGCCGTTTCAATGGGCTTCGACACAATTTTAACCTTTGGAGGAGCTTTTTCCAATCATATTTTGGCTACAGCTCAAGCAGCAAAGGCATCGCATCTCAGATCTATTGGAATCATTCGCGGAGATGAAATACGACCCCTAAATCCAACGCTTGGTCAAGCTGAAACTTTAGGGATGAGCTTGTATTTTGTAGACCGAGCGACTTACCGATTGAAAAAAGAGGTGAATTTTCTTAACATTCTCGAAGCGAAATTTGGACAATTTTACCTCATTCCTGAAGGCGGTACCAATGCACTTGCAATCCAAGGCACAGCAGAAATTATGGCAACTACTGATTGCGACTTTTCACATATCACTACCTGCATTGGTACAGGCGGTACCTTCTCCGGGTTATATGCTTCGCTTAATATGGATCAGAACTTACTTGGTTTTTCGGTATTGAAGGGCGAATTTATTCATCAGGAAATCAATCATCTAATTGAGCAAAATCAACTGAGCAGCAGCGGTGCTTACAAGATCTTTAACAATTATCACTTTGGTGGCTACGCCAAATACACGCAAGAGCTGATCGATTTTATATGGTGGTTCTTTGAAAACTTCGGAATTGTCCTCGATCCGATTTATACCGGGAAAATGGCTTTTGGAATCTGGGATTTGGTCCAAAAAGGCCATTTCAATCCGGGCTCTAAAATACTAATGATTCATTCCGGGGGCCTTCAGGGGAATGTTGGATTTACTGAACTCACGGGAATTCCTTTGCCGATCAGATAAAATGGAAAGGTTTGAATCCACAAATGGACTTGTCGGAGAATCATTGTTCTTTTAATCCTATGAAACATTCTCGAAATAATTCAGACCTTTAAATCCATCCTGCTTCAAGTATTACTCCTATGGCCAAGAATAAAAAAAGAAAAGGTGTCTCTATCAAACCTCCCATCATCAGTCCGCTTAGATTTATTCAAACCAAAGCACGGCAATTGCCCATTCATTCCTGCTATATAAATAAAGACTGGGAGACCCAAAAAATAGCGCATGTGACGGTCGCCAGAGCACATAAAAATGGCAACCTTACCTTTGCTGTTTATCTTATCGATGTGCTAGGATTTGGCGTTAAAAATACGTTTTTCAACTACAACATGACTCCTTATGAATTTAATGGTCTTTTGGACCAATTGAGCGAAAATACCATTCCATGCGAATACGGACTAGCGCACAATTTGGTCTATGGAGCGCTCGAGTTCGCTTTGGAATATGATATACAGCCTCACGAGGATTGGAAAATCTCCCAATATATTATGGATGAAGATACAGATGCTATTCCACTGATTGATTTGGAGTTTGGGGAGAATGGTAAACCTGTTTATGTCCAGATGATGGATGAGGAGGATTAGGATGACGGAGATCCTATTGATGCGGCTGATGAGGAAGACGATGATTTTGATTCAGATCTCAAAGAAACTATTTATAGAACTGTAGACATTGCCTACAAAAGCGCTTTTCCAAGTGGTGAAAATCAGTTCGATCAACGGATTTAAGATGCACATCAGCAACTGATTGTAACGAAAGAGCCAATAATTGACGAAAATGAGCAGCTCGCAGAATTTATAGATACTGCTTATTTTCAACTCTACGAGCTATCCAAATCTGGGGATAAAGTAAAGATCCGAAAATTACAAAAACAGATTTTAAGCAAAATGGAGGAATTTCCTGAATCGCATATTTTGCTCAACTATTTGGCAAATACCTATTTTTTGGTAGGAGATAGAGAGAGGGGTATGGAGTTGTTCAGACAGAGTATAGATCGGTTTCCCGATTACTTACTGGGTAGGTTGTCTTATGCATTTGAATTGATTCAAGATGAGCAATACGAAGCGGCATGGGAAACCCTAAAATGCAGCTATCTATTACAAGAATTGGCTCCCGAAAAAAAATTGTTTCATTTTCAGGAAGTCTATGTTTTATATGCTGTGGTTTCCCTTTACTTGCTTTGGGGAAAAAAAGATGTGGAAAAAGCAGTAACCTACAACGATCTACTAGTTGCTGAGGGATATCATATTATGCGCTGGAAGGCAGTAAAAACAGCGGTGAGCGCTCTATCGAAAGCTAAATTTGAAGTCATGGAAAAAAAATTCGGTAAAGAACTTCCATTTTTTATGAGACAGGATTTTAATACCAATTTAAAATAAGAGATCTTTATTCCTTTAGCGTGAAATAATCATTTCCTTCTTGCGGATGGATCGCCAGGACGTTTGCCAGCACTAGTCTAACCAAGGTCTTGGAAGCCATGAATCGCGGGATTTTGGCAAGCTTGGCAAATTCCTGCAAGGTAATTTCCCCCGTCTCCTGCATCGCTTTCATCAGGATTTCCTCCTTCCAACTGTAAGTGAAAATCGTATCCCGTTGCGCTTTTCCCCTTCGAAGGACTTCCCATACTTCCTTACTCGCCTGCACAGATCGATCTGCCACTCGAATGAAAGCTTGCTTGCGCTCTTTCTCCTTTAGAAAATGCGGTCGCTCAACACTCAGCGGAATTCTAAACACCGCCACTCCCTTTTTCTCACTGAGTTTGATCGTAAACACTTCATACTCCAAAACTGGAAAAATCAATTCACGAATCGCCTTTTCCATCACAAAAATCTCCTCCTCAATAAAACGCTGCCCACTCACCGTGCCATCGTCATCCACTCCGATCATCAAGTGTCCGCCCGCAGTATTGGCCAAGGCAATCACCTCCCGAACGATCTTCTCAGGATATGCGGCTTTTTTCTTGAATTCTATCGTAAGACACTCCCCTTTCGAGGCGAGTATTCTGATATCCTGCAGTGTCATTTGTGTAGATTTATTGTAAAAGGAAATCTCAGGAATTTACTCCATGTTTCAACTGCTCCAATCTAGCTTTTTGAGATTGCCAATCGTCTCGAAGTCTTGCTGCTTCCATGAAGTTCAGCTCTTTGGCTGCTTTCTCCATTTGCTTTTGAGTCTGTTGTATCAGTTTTTCCAATTTGTCTTTACTTAGATACTGTACCACCGGATCTGCTGCCATGCTTTCTTCTCCCGGCATCGGCTCCGCATAGAATTTTGCATTTTTCTTAGAATCGGCTACTTTCGTTTGTCCCAAGATTTTGTCTCGGGATTTCAAAATAGTGGTCGGTGTAATACCATGTTCAGTGTTGTATTCGATTTGCAGAGCCCGGCGACGCTTAGTCTCATCAATAGCCATCTGCATGGAATTAGTGATTTTATCAGCATACATGATCACTCTTCCTTCCGAGTTTCGTGCAGCTCTACCGATGGTCTGAACCAGACTTCGCTCATTTCGAAGAAAGCCTTCCTTATCCGCATCCAAAATCGCTACCAAAGAAACCTCTGGAAGATCTAAGCCTTCCCGTAGCAAATTGACTCCAACCAGTACGTCAAATACGCCCAATCGGAGTTCACGAAGAATCTCCACCCGATCCAGGGTCTTGACCTCGGAGTGAATATAGCGTGACTTGACGCCGGCTCGCTCCAGAAATTTCTGGAGTTCTTCAGCCATTCGCTTGGTCAAGGTAGTCACCAATACTCTCGCATCAGTTCGTATCGTCTGATCGATTTCTTCCAGTAGGTCATCGATTTGATTCTGGCTTGGCCGCACCTCAATAGTGGGATCCAGCAATCCGGTTGGTCGAATAATCTGTTCCACCACTTCGCCTTCGGTGAGCGCTAATTCATAATCGGCGGGAGTCGCAGAGATATAGAGCACCTGATTTGAAAGGGCCTCAAATTCATCAAATTTCAATGGGCGATTGTCTAAAGCCGATGGCAGTCGGAATCCAAAATCCACCAGATTGACCTTTCTGGAGCGGTCTCCGCCCCACATGGCTCGAACTTGCGGCAGGGTCACATGACTTTCATCAACCACCAATAAAAAATCGTCCGGGAAATAATCCATCAGACAGAACGGTCGCATTCCCGGAAGTCGCCGGTCAAAATACCGCGAGTAGTTTTCCACTCCCGAGCAATAGCCCAGCTCTCGAATCATCTCCAAGTCAAACTCGGTTCGCTCTTGCAGCCGCTTTGCTTCCATGAATTTACCTTCCTTTTCGAAGAAATTCACCTGCGCCACCATATCATCCTGAATCTCTATGATTGCTGTATTTACCGTATCTCGCCCCGTCACAAAAAGATTGGCTGGGAAAATCGAAATGATTTTCTCATCGTTCATTTTCTTCCCGGTGGCCGGATCAAACCGCTGAATTGCTTCAATCTCGTCCCCCCAAAAGAAAATCCGATAACCCCAATCAGCATAGGCCACGAAAATATCCACTGTATCGCCTTTCACCCGAAAAGTCCCGTGGGTCAGCTCCTGCTGAGTCCGACTGTAGAGAATATCCACTAGCTTGAAGAGCAATTGATTGCGAGGGATACGATCGCCCTCTTGAAGCCGGATCACATTCTTTGCAAATTCCACCGGATTGCCGATTCCGTAAATACAGGAGACCGAGGCCACTACGATCACATCCCGTCGCCCGGTGAGCAATGATGATGACGCACTGAGTCGCAGTTTCTCAATCTCTTCGTTGATGGAGAGATCTTTCTCAATATAGGTGCCCGAGCTTGGGATAAATGCCTCAGGCTGATAATAATCGTAATAGGAGATAAAATACTCTACGGCATTCTCCGGAAAAAATTGCTTGAATTCCCCGTATAGCTGTGCTGCCAAGGTCTTATTATGACTTAGCACCAGTGTAGGTTTTTGAGTTTGCTGAATTACGTTCGCTACCGTAAAAGTCTTGCCAGAGCCGGTCACTCCCAGTAAAACTTGTGCTTCATCGCCGTTGCGAACTCCTTCGACTAGTTTTTTGATCGCTTTGGGCTGATCGCCGGCGGGTTGATAGTCTGAGGTAAGTTTGAATTCCATGGGATTGCTTGAAGATACCCAACACCATTCACCCCTGCAAAAGTTTGCAGAGGGCGAAGATTTAGGATTCGGTCAGTCGGTATTTGCCGATATTATAATAGAGATAGTTGCTTCGTAAGATCAGAACCAGAAGGATAGGCATCAGACTAGGATGAAAAGACTGCCAACCCAAAATCCAATATACCACCGCCGCATCTGCCATAATCAGGGCGAACAGCAGGTAATGCCGTACCCATGGTGCTAAGGTTTTTGCACGAAGTCCTTTGATCAGAATCAGGTGACCGGGAAATGCCCAAAGTAAATTCCAATTCCACTTGGTCGCCGTATGCTCCGTGGCAAACCACAGCAGCACTACCACGATTCCGATCACTCCCAACAGTCCAAAAAAGGCTAAATCAAAGCCGATAAATAATTTCTTTTTCTTAAAGCCAATAAAGGTTATCACCGTGAAACCAACCGCCACCAACCAAAAGAGCCAGTAAGGATTGAAAGCGTCCATGGGTTGTACTTCCCTCGGAAATTCCATAATCGTACTTGTCTCCTTCACCAGCGGTCGGGTGGGGCCATCGCCTTCAATCTCCGCCCGGGCAAAAGCATCAAACATGTAGTCGGGCAGAAACTGCTCCTCCTGTGGCGAGGCATCGGCATCGATCACCGCACCCAAGGCTAGGTCTATCCCCAGATCTGCCCAAGGCATTCGCAGGACATATTCGTCGATCAGATTTCGGAAGGTCTTCTCCTCGTTCGCCTTCACCTCGTCCCGCCAAAGTAACTGATCGCCGAGCACCAGATCCACCGCATCGCGGATACGGGTAGCACAGTTGTCGTAGAAGAATTCGTAGCGGTAGCCGCGCCGCTCAGGCTGATAATTGACCTGAAGAAACTCCAACATATATTCCGTCTGCTCGGGATTCAGATTGAGGACTTGCTCCCGGATGCCACGCCGCTGTCGGTTGTATTCGGAGACAAAGGCTGAAAATGTACTTACGGAGAGCATGTAGTCGAGCTGTCCAGAGACAAATCTGCCGTAGAAGTTAGGCGTATCAAAGTCAAAAGTGCCATAGTTGAAAACCAAGTCCTGACCGCTGTCCATATCCAGCACCCGGATAGCCGAGTGGCCAAAGGCCGAGTAGAGCTCATTGCCAGGAGCGGCAGTCAGTAAGGAGATACGATGGGACTGGGCATTGACCTGATCTAAGGCACTGAAAGTCGTAAGAAAAAAAATAATTAACATTGTATTTTTCGAATTCATTTTTTCGCTATATTTTCATTCTTTTTTAGACTATTTTTCGATGAACAGCAGGGTCAGAATGTTGTCCACATTAGTTATTTTTAGATGCCAAATATACAGCATATTCTCGGCAGTATTAAAAATTTGCCTTGTCACAACTGCTTCGCTGGCTCAGGAGATTAACGCTTTCAAAACGATTAGCTCCGGGAATTATTCAAATCCTGCAATCTGGGAGGTATTTGACGGTGCAACTTGGACAGCTGCAATTACAAAACCCGGAGTCGGTAACGATATCTACATAGACCAAAAACACCTGGTTAATCTTATTGGACATGAGCAATCAAAATCGGTTTTTATAAATGCTGAAACTGGAGCTGCCCAAAAGCTGAATCTTAATGGAAGGGAACTTGAGGTATTTGGAACTTTGCAGGCTTTTTCCGGAGCAGCACCAGGAGTACCCTCTGGTACTTGGAACAGTCTAAATTGGATTGGTAATTCTATCAACAGCAAGTTGATATTTAGGGGTAATACCCGAACTATTATTTCCAAAAATGCTTGGAGCGGATTCACAACCAATAGTAGGTTCAGTGTGATTTTCGATCCTGGTCCAGGCATTGAACTTACTATTGAGACACCATTTAAAGCTTTGGATTTTATGATCCGCTCCGGAACTTTGATTCAAAAATTGGATAGTTCAGTAATTCCAAGTGTCTGTGCATCTTTATCATTTAATACCGAAGTGTCTACAAGTGTAGGTCCTTTTGGAAATTTGCGAATCGAGAATGGTGCAAAGCTAATCTCAGAATGTAACAATGAAATTTTATTCAGATCGGCTTCAGGAAATATAAGTGCAAGCCTATTTGACCTCCAAGAAGGAGGCGAATTAATCTTAGAAGGAGCAAACCCAAGAATGGAAGCAGCAAATTTTCAGTTGCATGGTAAAGTAACTTTTCGAGGCGGCGTTGGACCAAAAAGTTTTTTGACGAGTAGTTTTGGAAATGCCACTATTCCTAATCGGATCAATGACCTTGAGATACAGGGAATCCAAAATCTGACCCTGCCTGCCTCTTTGTTCTTAGAAGGAAATATGACGCAGACTGGAGCAGGATCCTTCCAAATGAATAATACATCACTGAATTTTTCAGGTGGTAAAAATCAATTGATTTCAGGCTTTGCCATGACAGTGCGTAATCTTACAATTGATAAGTCTGCGAACAAGGTTCTCTTATCCAATTATCTCACTGTTTCCAATACACTTACACAGGTAAACGGAATTCTGGATTTCAATGAAAATGCTCTTTTCATGAATACCTCTTTTATGGGAGAGTTGGATTATCAGGGCGGATCATGGGAGCGATTGCGAGCATTGACCTACTTTTCAGTTCCCACGACCTTCACAGCCACCAACGGGACGTTTCCCTTTGGGGATCGCTTCCAAAAAGGAATCAGAAGAGTTCAATTGCTAGGTTCAAATGCTGGGGGAAATCTCACTATTTCTTACGCTGAATACGATGGGGCCGAATATAATTCTCATTTCAACGATGTTGATACGACCCCAATTCTATATAGACTATTTAGTTATTTCCAGTTTGCAGGTTTAAATCCCAGTTTAAACCCCCTCGAACTTAGAATCTCCGCTGATAATCTGATCGTGGATAATGTAGACGATCTTCGGATCGTAAGTACAGGTTTCGCTGCTCCGGGAACACATTTGTCAGGTTTGGATCCAGTGATCCTTTGGGCAAGGCGAAATTTGACTTTTTCAGATTTAACGGGAGTAAACTTTACCATAGGAAGTTTCAGAACATTGAGCGTTTTACCTGTCACCTGGCTTTCTTTTGAGGCAAGACAAAGTTTTGCCAAAGTAGATTTGCGATGGACAGTTGCGGCTGAAAAAGACAATAAGGAATTTGAAGTCTACCGATCCGCGGGTAACTTATCCATTTGGAAAAAACTGGGGAGTGTGGCTACTAAGGGTGATTCAGATGAGTCTGTAAGCTACAGTTTCACTGATTCTGAGAATAATCCCAATGAAACGGCCTACTATAGAATCAGGCAAATTGATAATTCAGGGGCCTACAGTTGGAGTAAAGTTGTACTTGCCAGTCCAATCCATATCGGTGTGGAGGAAATTCGGATTTTCCCTAACCCTTATCAAAATGGAAGAATCCGAATCATCATGGATTCCAGAATTTCCGCAGGAAATATTATATTGGAGATCATTGATAATCAGGGACAAATTTTGAGATCCATGCAATATTCTGATAGTGAATGCACTAAGTATTTGGAATCTTTGAAGCCGGGAGTCTATATGCTTACCTTCCGAGGTTCGGATTGGCAAAAACCCATGCGGTGGATTCGTCAATAGGCTTTTCAAAAAGACATCCAATCTTATCCAGAAATCTGAGGCAAATGGTCTTTCAATTATATTATTTCATAATCCAATTAAAGCGTGTTAGGAAAGACATCTTTGTAGTAAATAAGTATCTTACCGATTCTGGGTTTTGTCCGAAATGATGCTAGTCGGAATAATGACGATTCGCCAAAACTAGGGATGGCATTCTTAATGTTTACCTGCCTGCTGGCGGTAGAGAAGCAGAAAACTTATACTTTCGTATGTAAACTTTTTTTCCCCAGCCTGTCAGATCCCAAATTATCATAAATTGTATATGAACGCAATATGGGTCGTATGAGTACAACCCATGGTCACGACAACAGATACATTTGGGGTTTTGGCTCAATTAACTCAAATTGAGAAATTGACGTTTCGTCAAAACTGATAGAGGTTTTTTCCCCCCAACATGGATTTGTCGACTGTGGGTAGAGACGCAGAGATCGCAGTATTTTGACAAACTCATCAATCAAGATATTACGGAGAATATTTGCCAACCAAAACCCCATTTTAAGTTGGGATTTTACACCTATTCTGGGTTTCTGGGCGAAGATTTTTCGCACTCTCCTGACGCATTGCGATTTCTCCGTCAGGGTAAAAAATCCATCCTGTAGTGATTCCTGATTTATAAATGTTTTTTCTATATTCCCCCGCCAATTAAACCTAACCTATGATCTTTTTTCTTGTCCTATTGAGTATAGCCATACTTGTTTTGCTGATCGTATGGGCCAAGCTGAATCCTTTTCTGGCTTTTTTAATTGCCTCCATTTCAGCAGGGTTTTTACTGGGACTTCCGGCGGACCAGATCGCCGGTTCGGTGCAGCGGGGCATGGGTAGTTTGCTTGGAGACTTGGTCATTGTGATTGTGATGGGTGCCATGCTCGGCAAGCTGGTTGCTGAGTCTGGTGCTGCTCAGCGGATTGCCGGGGCTTTGATGAATATCTTTGGTGAAAAATACATCACCTGGGCTATGTCCCTGACCGGATTGATTGTGGGGATTCCGCTATTTTATAATGTAGGATTTGTGCTGCTCGTGCCTTTGGCTTTCACCGTAGCTTATCAGTACAAGATCTCCGCAGTTTATGTGGGGATTCCGCTACTGGCGGCGCTCTCGGTTACGCATGGTCTCTTGCCACCACATCCCTCTCCGGCTGCATTGGTAGCGCAGTTTGATGCGAATATGGGATTGACACTTTTTTATGGGTTTCTGGTTGCGATTCCAACCATTGCGATAGCAGGGCCAATTTTTGCCCGAACGCTGAAAAATATGGAAGCGAAACCGCTGAAGACTTTTCAGGCAGAAATCAAGCCTGAAGACGAACTTCCCGGTACTGCCAATAGCTTTCTGACGGCGCTGTTGCCGGTTTTCCTGTTGTTTGGTGCCACCGCGCTAAGCTTAAATACCCCTGAGGAGAGTCCTTTTGCCAAGTTAATCTCCTTTGTAGCTGATCCTGGAGTGGTGATGCTGCTTTCGGTTTTGGTGGCGACTTATACGCTTGGGCTTCGACGGAATTACACTATGTCGCGACTTATGGACATTTACACCGTGGCAACCAAAGATATCGCCATGATCCTGTTGATTGTGGCAGGTGCTGGAGCATTGAAACAAGTCTTTACCGATACAGGCGTAAGTCTGGTTATTGCAGAGAGTCTGCAAACCTGGGATATTCATCCGTTGATCTTAGCTTGGATCATTACAGCCATTATACGGGTCTGTGTAGGTTCTGCCACAGTAGCCGGACTGACTACGGCGGGAATCATCGCTCCGCTGGTAACCACGATGAATGTGGATCCTAACCTATTGGTCCTTTCCATAGGAGCTGGAAGCTTGATGTTCTCCCATTTCAACGATGCTGGATTCTGGATGTACAAGGAATTCTTCAACGTGAGTATAAAGGATACCATCAAATCTTGGTCGCTAATGGAAACCATCGTGGCCGTGGTGGGATTGGCAGGTGTGCTGATTCTGGATCTATTTGTTTGAAAATACAAGCTTGAATTCCAGAACTTTCTGTGCAGAAATAAAGCGACAATCGGATCAAATAAGTTTACAGAATTGACGAATTGATCTCAATTAAACAGCAGACCTTGGATATAAAGGTTTGCGTAAGGCAAAAAATGATTCTACTTTGCCTATATAAAATAACTACTATTATGGAAACCCCTGAAAGCAATTTCTCCAAACTTGGACTTGAACTCCCACCACCACCTACGCCACTCGGTATTTATAAACCTTGCTTGGTTGTTGGCAATCAACTCTACCTCTCCGGACACGGAACGGTTCAAACTGATGGAACGCTAATCATTGGCCAGATCGGCAAAGATTTCAGCCCGGAGGAGGGGAAACTTGCCGCGCGGCAAGTCGGGCTTGCGATGCTTGCCACAATCAAAGCTAATCTTGGCTCACTTGACCGGGTAAAACGCGTTGTCAAAGTATTTGGGATGGTCAATTGTGAATCGACATTTTTATTACACCCATACATCATCAATGGTGCTAGTGAATTATTTGTGCAAGTCTGGGGCGAAGAAAACGGAATCGGAGTACGGTCTGCCGTTGGGATGGGTTCACTGCCGGATAATATCCCAGTAGAGATCGAGGCTTTATTTGAACTTCACGAAGGTGCCTGATGCTAAGCAAAATGCTTTTCGAATTTCAAATAAGACTTGCTCTGTTTATTACAGACTAAATGAAATCTTGTTGAAATTCGGAATCTGAATTAGTCTTTTGGAACACCTGCCAAGGCGAAGATAGCTTGCCGAATTTCAATTGTGATATGGTCGGGGAGACACAGAGCAAGGTGAAAGTTAGGATTTAAGTGCTTTGAGACAGAAACAATGCAGAAAGTAAAGTAGTCTGTGTGGACAAGGGCTAATGCTTAGGCCCAATTTTATTTGATATTTGAAACATAGCTCAGCTGGCAAACTATTAATACTCTACGAGTGACTTGTAAGACTGGAATATGCTTAGGACATCTTTGACGTAATTGACGGCAAGGTGTCCTTTTGCAAATCCGCTCTTTACCACCGGATCCTTGTAGTATTTTGGATCGCTTTTCAATTCCAGAAATTTCCCAACTTCTGTCCATGACTGGGTATTTCTGCCAAACTTTAAAGTCAATCTCCAAGCATCTTCTACATGTCCATGCCCGATGTTATAGGATGCAAGGATGAATTTGAGACGTTCGTTGGAATCCGGTACACGCTCCATCCAGAATTTATCAAGATATCGCAGATACTTTACTCCACCTAGGAGAGATTGATAGGGATCATTTGGATTCGTCACACCAAATCGCTTCAAAGTGACTGGCATTAGCTGAAGTAGACCACGCGCACCGGCATAGCTAGTAGCTGTGGTATCAAATCGAGATTCTTTGTACACCAGCGAGGCAAGTAATCTCCAATCCCAGCCCAGTTGATCTGCGCCGGACTTAATGATTTGATCATATTGGGAAATTTGATTTCCGGCAAGGGAGGAAAAAGGGCTTGTATTTCTGAAATATGAGTTTTTGGAATTACGAAAGTACTTTGCATACAAAATAGGAATGAATCGCTTTTGCTTTTCAACCATCCATTCGTTCAGCTTTTCCAAGAGAACAGTAGAATTCTCACGGACTACCCAAGCCACTTTTCCCTCATCGCTTACTTTCCAAGAGACATCGAGATTTTCATAATAAGTAGCATTGGCAAGGGCAATGTTTTGATCCGCCACAGTCCACTTGATTTGCCCATTGATGACTTGATCGATCAGTACTTCCTCTTGCTCCTTGGTAGCTTTGACAATAAATCCCAAATTCAAAGAATCTTTGATTTTAGACAATTTTGATTCATATACTGTTCCCTCGCGAACATATATCGTATCCGAACCAAGTTTTTCCCAAGATTCTACTTTGCCTGAAGCATCTCGACCCACAAGGAGTGTATTCATATTCCCCAATGGAGTAGAAAAGGAGTTGCCTTTCGATCTTTCGGGATTTTCCTCCAGATTCATGGCAATTAAATCGACTTTGCCTGATTCTAAAAATTTAAAAGCTGCATCTATATCCGATACCAGCACCAATCGTAATTGTACATCCAGTCGCTTGGCAAGATCACGTAGCAACTCATATTCGTAGCCCATTCTGCGACCGCGGTAGATGTAGTATCCGGTTGTATTATTGTCCACCGCTGCACGGATAAATCCTCTCTTTTGAATACCGGGAAGGTCAAGTATGTAGGGGTCTTTTTGGAGATTCAGTCTGAGATTCTTCTCTAAAAAAGTGCATTGCACCCCGAAGATCATCAAGGTAAATACACATACAAATAGAATAGCGGCTCTTTTCATTCAGATGGGTCATTGAAAACCAAGATGTTCTGAAACCACTTTGGCAAATGCTATGCCAAAATAAAAATAAGGTAATTGTTAGAAAATGCAAATAAACGATGCTGTTCTGATCAGATCTGAGCAGCGATTATGATTTAATTGGCCTCTGGAATCTGAAATTCCTCAAAGCTATTTTGGAAAAAGATCTTTCCAGTGAGTCTTCGAAGTTCGATTTCCTGCTCTTTGATATTGAAAATCGAAGTGATCAAACGATTCTGAGCAGTCAGCAAATTGACCTGTGCATCTCTGAATTCAAGATAAGAAGAAATACCTAATCGAAATCGTTCCAAGGCAATTTCAGTACTTTCCTTTGCGACTTGATAATTCTTTTTCTCTACTTCCAACAGGCTTTTATTATTTACATAGGTATTGTATGACCGATGAATATCCGATCTGAGTTGAACCTCAAACTGGTCGGTTGCATAGCCTTGCAATCGTTCTTGCACTCGGGCATTTTGAATCCGACGGTTCAGCGTCAATCCGCTGAAAAGGTTAACTGTGATATTTCCACCTCCGTTGAATCCCTGTCTTTGGTTTTGAATCAAGAAACCTGCATCAGAACCGAAAGTATTGTTCACGTAGTTTCCGTTCAGGTTCAAGATTGGAAGTCGGGAAGCCCGAAGCTCTTTCATTTGAAGGAATGCTACGTTTTCAGCTCGTTGCGCTAGGAGAAGGTTTTTGTTTTCCATAAGTGCATTTTCCTCCAATTCTAGCAGTAAGAGTGGATCCCCGATCAAGATGGTATCCTTTACAGTAAACTTCTCATCGGGCTGCAAAGCCATCAGCTCATTTAGATTGACTCGTGCATTCTGAATCACCTGCTCCTGAGTCAGCAACAGCGTCAGATCTGAGTTGTAATCCACTTGGGCAGTCAGAAAATCTCGTTTGCCTGCACCGCCAAGTTCGTACTGAGCCTGGGCAATATCCAATCTGGACTGGCTGAGTTTTAGAGTATTTTGCAATACATCGTAGCGTTGAAGCTCCAATACCAATCGGTAATATGCCGAAGAAATTCCAGCAACGGTATTTTCCACAACGACTTTTGATTCCAGTTCGCTGATCTCGGTAAGCTGTCCCAAGCGTTTTATAACGATGAGGCTTTCAGGTCTGAAGCCATAGATCGCAGCTATAGAAAAGTTCTCATTATTGGAGTTAGCACCATCGATCTGACGGGGCTCGGGATCATTAAGAAATTTCTGTTCTACATCCTCTTTGCTATAGCTTCTTAAATATGTCGCATCGACTCGCGGCATAAATAAATCTCCCCTGCCAATCCGCTCTTCGCCTTCGCGAATTGTGATGGTTTCGACCGCTATTTTGATCTGAAAATTATTTTCCAGTCCCAATTGAATTGCTTTTTCCAAGTCAAGTGCTTCCTCACTTTGGGCAAATAAGCTTGTTCCAATTATGCTCAATAAGAACAAAAGGCTAAGTTTCTTCATCAAATTCGTGCTAGTCTGGCTTCTTTAGAAGTCAAGTAGGTATAAATTGCTGGGATAATAAATAAAGTCAAGATAGTCGCAAAAGCGAGCCCTCCAATTACTGTGGCACCCATTGGCACACGGCTTTCTGCTCCCGCTCCAAGTGCCAAGGCAATAGGGAGAATTCCAAGGATAGTAGATAAACTCGTCATTAAAATTGGACGGAATCGAGCCACTGCTGCACCAAAGATTGCTTCTTCCACATCCATTCCTTGGGCTTTACGCTGGTTTGCAAATTCGACAATTAGGATACCATTCTTGGTTACCAATCCGATGAGCATGATAATTCCAATCTGACTGAAAATATTTAGCGTAAAGTCAAAGATCCAAAGCGTAAATAAAGCTCCAAAAAGTGCCAATGGAACAGTAAACATAATCGTCAATGGATCTCTAAAACTTTCGAACTGCGCAGAGAGCACCAAATAAATCAGAACCAATGCGAAGATGAAAGCGAAAAGTAAGCTATTGGAGCTTTCTCTAAATTCCTTTGAAGCACCTGCCACATCGGTGGAGAAGCTATCATCCAAAACTTCAGCAGCGATTAGATCCATCTCGTCCAAACCATCACCGATGGTGTACCCTTCTGCAAGGTTAGCAGACACCGTTGCACTCACGAATCGATTATAACGATATAACTGCGGCGGAGTACTTTTCTCTACAACTCGCACTAAGTTATCCAGTTGAATCAGCTCGCCATTGTCTGCTCGGACATAAAGCATTCGCAAGTTTACCGGTTCATTTCTATCTTCAATCTGCATTTCACCGACGACTTGATACTGTTTTCCATTTAGAATAAAGTAATCGAATCGCTGACCTGAATAAGAAAGTTGAAGTGTACGTGCTATTTCCTGAACTGAAACTCCCACGTTTCTTGCTTTTTCCCGATCAATTTCGATCTCCAATTCAGGTTTGGTAAACTTCAAATTGATATCTGAAAAGATGAATTTTTCGCTTTGCCCAGCCTTTTCCATAAAAGTGGGAATTACCTCTTTCAATTTGTCGAGTGTCGGGGCCTGAAGAACATATTGAACAGGTAGGCCTCCTCTACGATCGCCGATTGATTGAGCTTGAGATGCAAAAGCTCTTACCGAGGTGACAGTCCGGAGCTTTTGATTTATCTGATCAAAGATTTGCTGCTGAGATCGCTCACGCTTATCTGCATCGGTAAGAATAAATCTTAGGAAGCCAGAGTTTGTACTGGCGGTACCAAATCCCGGAGAAGTCACAGAGATAATCCTGGATCGCTCCTCTTGAGGAACTTCATCCATAAAGTCAAATACCATTTGATCAATGACCCTATCCATGTATCCAAAGGTAGCTCCCTCAGGACCGGACATACTGATTCGGATTTCTCCCCGATCTTCTGTAGGGGCTAATTCTGTTTGGATATTATTAAAAAGTAAATATACTCCACCACCCATTGCTGCTATCAAGACAAAGGCCATCCATCTGACTTTCATAAATCCTGTTAGAGCCCGATCATATAGATTATTCATCCAGACAAATCCTGGCTCAGTCCAATTGTAGAAGGCACTTTGTTTTTCCCTGCGTTTCAGCAGTTTGGCGCTAAGCATAGGAGTCATGGTCAAGGCGACAAAAGAGGAAATAATTACTGCACCGGCGACTACAACCCCAAACTCTTTGAAAAGTCTACCTGTCGTTCCAGTCAAGAAAATCACCGGTAAGAACACCGCTGCGAGTGCCACTGTGGTTGCAATTACTGCAAAGAAGATCTCCTCAGATCCTTTTGCTGCTGCTTCCGAAGGTTTTTCGCCTTTTTCTATTCTGGTATAAATATTCTCAAGCACCACAATGGCGTCATCCACCACCAATCCGATTGATAATACTATTCCCAAAAGTGTTAACACGTTGATGGAAAAATCCATCAAGTACATGATGAAGAACACTCCAATCAGTGAAATTGGAATAGTCAAAACCGGAATAAAGGTAGTCCTCCAATCTCTTAGGAAAAGGAAGATTATCGCAACAACCAGTACAAAAGCCAAAATGATTGTCTCCTGTACTTCAGCAATGGAATTACGGATGTATTTGGTGGAATCATAGCCTATCTCCAAGTTAATGTCAGCAGGTAAATCTTTTTTGATGGATTCTACCCTTTTATAAAACTCATCAACGATCTCGATGCTATTTGAACCTGGCAGAGGAACCAAAACCACAATTACCATCGGCACATTATCACTTTTGAGGATGGTCCGCTCATTCAAAGCTGCCAATTCCGCAATTCCGATGTCTTGAAATCTAACAATATTGTTTTGATCTTCTTTAATGATCAAATCATTGAATTCCATCGGTGAACTCAAACGGCTTTTTGTCCGAACAGAAAGCTCGATAGTCTCTCCTTCGATTCTTCCAGAAGGCAGCTCGACATTCTCACTTTGCACTCTTTGCAATACATCCAAGGGTGTCACTCCGTAAGAAGCCATTTTGAATGGATCCATTTTAAGACGAATAGCATATTCCTTTTCACCCCAGATTTGAACTCGGCTAACGCCTGGAATCGTCTGAAGGCGCTCTTTGAAAAGATTATCGGCCAGATAAGAAAGATCCAGTAAGCTCCGGGTGTCACTTTTGATGTTGAGATAAACGATCGGACTTGAATCCGCATCTGATTTGGACACCACAGGAGGCTCTGCATCAGGAGGTAAGTTCCGCTGTGCTCCAGAAACTTTGTCTCGAACATCATTGGCTGCTGCCTCGAGATCAGCTCCCACATCAAACTCTACTGTAATGTTACTAGTGCCATCATTACTGGTGGAGCTCATGGATTTAATACCCTGAATACCATTGATTGCCTCTTCAAGAGGCTCAGTTATCTGGGCTTCGATGACGTCTGCATTGGCTCCTGTATAAGAAGTCCTCACAGAGATTACTGGTGGATCCACACTTGGATACTCTCGAATACCTAACAGACTGATACCGATCACTCCAAAAAGAACGATTACGATTGACATCACGATGGCCAAGACTGGCCTATTGATACTCAAACTGGAAAGACTTGCCATATCAGTTTGTTTTAGTGATTTTCAGGAGAGAACCAGTTCTAGCCTGCAGTATTCCAGAAGTCAACACTAAGTCACCTTCTTCCAATCCACTGGTGATTTGTACCTGACTTTCGGTACGCGTTCCGATTTCTACTACACGTTCCTCAGCCTTTTGATCTTTACCGACTACAAAGACTTTATAACCTTGAAGCTCGGGAATAAGCGATTCGGCAGGCACCATTAATGCATTGTCAATTTCTCCCAAGACAAAACGAATCTTCACAAACATTCCCGGAAGGAATTTACCTTCTTTATTGGAGCTCTTGGCTCGTATCTTTAGGGTCCGGGTAGCTGCATCAATCTGAGGCTCGAAAGCATAAACCTTACCCTCTACCTCTTGAGGGGTAGATTCGCTTGAGAAATAAACAGAAGCACCGACTTTTGCCAGGTTAGCATAGCGCTCAGGGATAGAAAACTCAATCTTTATTGGATCCAAATTAACGAAAGTGGCAATTTCATCCCCTGTTCCGATTACGCTTCCCTCACTAACTTGGCGGAGGCCAAGTGTTCCATTGAATGGTGCCCTTACAATTGTTTTTTGGATTTGAGCATCTACTAATTTTAAGTCTGAAAGTGTGGTGTTGTATTGATTCAATACGATGTCATATTCTACCTGACTGATCGCCTCGCGAGCCAAAAGTTGCTTTTGACGATTCTCCTGGCTTTCAAAAAGCTTCTGGGTATACTCCAATTTCTGATACTGTGCTTGAAGATCATTATCATTCAAATAAAGTAATGGCGTTCCTTTGATAACATATTGACCCTCTTTGAAAGAAATTTTGGTGACTAATCCAGAAACCTCAGGCCTCAAGGATACCGATTCATTAGGTTGGATGGTACCAGTTACATTGAGTTGGTTTTTCAACGTCTCCTTTTTCAACGTGATCACTGTCACAGGTAATTCTGAGCTTCTACCCGCTGGTGGACCCGCTATAGTAGCAGGACCAGAGTTAGTATCATTGTTCCATCTGGGATAGATGTAAATAATCGCAATAATTGCAACTACTGCTACGATTAATAGGGTTTTGGTTTGCTTATTCATTTAGAATAGTTCGAGCTTATTAACTGTGATTTTGGATAAATGCCAATGAAAGTTTATTGAATTCATCTGGTCGTTCTACATTAACAACATGGCCGCATTTATCAAGAATTTTTAAAATTGAGCTTTTATGGGTTTTGATAATGGTTCGTACTGGCTCCAAAAACATTACGTCCTGATCCCCCATCACATATAAGGTGGGAATCCCCAGATCCGACTCTTTGAAATATCGCAGTAAGGGATTGATGTCTTTGGTAAGTTTGAACCAGCGGATAAACTCTTTCTGACAGAGTTTTTGAGCTTCACGAATGAAAAGATTTCGGGACTCTGTGCTCCGCTTAAGGGGCATGACCACGAAGGCGAAAATCTTGTAAAGCCAAATAAATGGGATGAAGCGCTTAAATACATTTGCGAAAAACACTAGAAATTGAGATGATATAGTCAGTCTGGTGACGGCTCCGGCCAATACCAGCGATTTTACCCTCCATTTTTCCATCTCGGCTAGTTGGCGTACAATCACCGTACCCAACGAGACACCCATGAAATGAGCAGGTGGGATCTTGAGCTCATCGAGCACTTCAATGATATCTTTGGTCACTGCTGCAAACGTATATTCTTGCTTGTAAATAGCCTCTGGCAGATCAATGGATTTGCCGTGACCTCTTAGGTCAATCAATAGCAAGTTGAACTGCTTTTGAAAATCCTTCAGTTGCTTGTACCAAACAGCAGATGAACCTCCGGCACCATGGATAAAAACTACCCACTCACTGCTTACGTTATGCTCGAATTTCTTGTAATACAACATGGAAGCTAAACCAAGAGATATCTTTATTGGTTCTTTAAACCTAAATTTAGCAGAGTTTAGTCAGTAATACTTGAGAAAACGTATCGGAGGCAAATTCATACCACCAATGGAAGAAAAAGGTGATATTTTTTAATCTAATCTGAAAAATTTTCGATTTCCAGAAGTAAGCGACTAAGGCAGGGGCGTGAGTTTTATTATGTGATAAAATCGATTCCCAGCCAAATCTAAAAAGTAAGGAGCCACCCATTGCACAAAAGCAATGAAATTAGACGCTGTCGGTATTTATAAAAGTTTCGGCAAGAAGAGGAAACCTATTTGTGTTATGCTTTTAAGTGGCTACGAAGCCAGTCGATTCTAGAACCCTAAAAACTTCAACCCACCCTGGTTTGTATGATGTAATTGAGTGTGGTGGCTCCTTCTATAGGTCTATTATCCTAGTTAAGTTTAGTGCAAAGTTTGATTTAGATATCTTTTGTGAAATCGTACCTGAGTCAATTTTAATGTCGGTTCTGAATCGGTCATGCTGCTTGAAGTGGGGGGATAAGCCGTTATTTGAGTCAGAATATTGAGGTCTCCGATATCGCAGAGGTTTAATTCCGAGCTGATAAATTCTTCCTCAGATCTACGGTCAGGTGTGTTGTAGAAGTATATTCATTGTTAAAGTTGACACCTGTCTGGATTCTGAAGTAAGGTTTCTATGATCAAGTCCTTGTTTTTGAAAATCAGCAAATCGATCTGACCCGTAGCGCTAAATACCTCAAAAGAAAGATTAGGGTCAAATAGAATTTTATAACTGCCTATTTTTTGATTTTGAAAAGTCTAAAAGAATTCGCGAAAAAAAAAGCACCCCAGTCGAGGGGTGCTTTTTTTAATAATTTGATTAGATCGTACTCGTTTATGATTTAGAAAATATATCTAATACCAAACTGCATGCTCCAAGTTGTTCCGAAACCACTGGCATTTTGGAATGGAGTGTTAGGAAGTTCTCCTGAAACTCTATTCATATTCACATTTGGTGCAGCTGAAACAGCTCCAGATCTTGAAAGGATACTCTCAGCCCCGTTTAAGTTTTCCTGAATTCCCCAATTTTTGTTGACTAAGTTTCCAAAGTTCACAATGTCAAAACTTGCCTGTAGGGTATTTCTTCTGGCACCGATATTGGTGAAGATATCCTGTAGAATTCTGACATCAAACCTGTTCAGCCAAGGTCTTAAGAATTCATTTCGTGGCACATATCCACCTCGGAATTCTTCAAGACCATTGTCAGCTACATATTTGTCAAAAGCTTCGCGCTGCTGAGCCGCAGTGAATACCACATTGCCACTTTGCACAATATTAGCAAACTTCAGTTCTGAGGAATTTGCTGGAAGGTATAAAAGATCAGAATTGATGAAATCGCCGTTGAAGTCATTACCATAAGTATAAGAGAATCTTCCTTGGTGAGCACCCGTGTAAACAACTCCTATAGTAGTAGCAAAATTATTAGCATACTCTATTCTATACGAAAGACTACCTACCATTCTATGTGGTATTGCAAAGTTTGAGATATTAAGAACCTCATCATTTGGACTATTGATATTTGGACTCGCTCCCCAAGCTGAGTTAGCAGAAGATCCTGAGTTTGCACTGATTTCTCTGGCATCAGAATAGGTATAGTAAAGGCTACCAGAAAGACCTCTGAAATCAGGAACCACCACTCCTACAGTAGCAGAGACTGCATATCCTTTCAGATTCGTGTTTGTAAGAATCGTAGCGTTATTAGCTCCAAGTGCAGGATTGTATGCAGCAGAAGCACCAGGCAAGATTACTTCTCGGTTATCACCAGCATAGTCCATTCTAGTTGCGGACACCGCTCTATTTGCTCCATACTGATACACCGCATTGATATCTCTAGTGTAGAGGAAATCAGATGTCAACAAGAAAGGGGAATCACCTAATTGGTAATCTGCACCAAGACTTGTTCTCCATACGCTAGGCATTCTGAAATCCCGATCCACTAATGCAAAAGAGTTAGGAGCGCCTGCTCTTGGATTGGGGATGAAAACATTCTCACCACCTACCGGAGGATTATCTACATAATGATACCGCTCAGGTTGGAAGGTAACATTACCAATCCAAGGTGCTACTTCTGTATAACTTCCTGGCTCAACTGTATTCTGAAGAACACCGGCTCCAGTAGGCATGTTGGTCAACCAAACAAATGGAACTCTACCTGTGAATATACCTGTACCACCTCTTAGGATAAAGGTTCTGTCACCTTTCACATCATAGTTGAATCCAACTCTTGGTGAAATCATTACTCTTGCGTTTGGCCAGTTGCCAGAGTCATAATTTACTTCTTGACCCTCAGGATTTAGCAATCCAAGGCTATTTATGGAAGGATTAGCCGTTAGGTCATTTAGATACATTGGAAGCTCAAATCGAAGTCCAACGGTAACTGCAAGTCTGCTGTTTACGTTGATCTTATCCTGCGCATAGAGGGAGGCTAGTCCAAAATTAACTCTTGAATAAGTCTCTTGACCTTCGTAAGGATAAGTCAATCCAAACATGATCGGAGCTACTTCATTTGGAGTACCTGTGGTCAAGAAATCCTCCACAGATGCATATCTGTAGTAGGAAGTTCCACTTCTGGTAAAGCTATTGCCAAATTTCTGAACTTCATACGCTACACCAGCTGTGATGGTGTGCTTTCCTTCTACGTAAGTCAGGTTGTTGATAAATGAGAAGTTATCATTTATAACGTCATTGTTAAATGAGAACAACTCGGTACCAAAAGAGATGTAGTTTCTATCTCCATCACCTCTGCCTTTATCCCAAATATCCACAAAAGGAAAGAGCTGATCGCTTGGAGTAGTTCTTCTATCCTGAATTTGAGAATAAGTGAATAAAAACTGGTTAGATACTTTTGAACTGATTGATGAGTTTAATTCTGCTGTAAGTGATCTTACTGAGTTCTCAAATCCGTAACCTGCATTTTCGAACACCATAGAATTTTGAGATACTCTGTTAGCATCTCTTGGCGTTCTTGGTCTAGGTCCAGAAGATCCATTGGTCAACTGATTGGAAATACCAACTACCTGATTGTATCGAACGGCTAGCTTATTTTTGTCATTGATGTTCCAGTCGATTCGAGCAAGAAGCTTGGTATTATCCTGAGCAGCTTCGTTAGCATAGCCTTCGTATCTTCCAGGCTCATAGCCCCACACGTTTCTCAAGTGATTACCTACTGCATCCATTTCACTTCTTCTTACTCTGGAAATGTTGTTTTCCGCATCAGCTACTCCATTTTCAGATGGTCTCCAAAGGTTTGTACCTGAAGCATTCGCACCTGTTTCACTTTCTCTTTCGGCATTGATAAAGAAGAATAATTTGTTTTTGATGATGGGACCACCAAGTCTAAAACCAAAATTTCTAGTTCCGGCATCGACCCGCTCAAGCTCATTGTCGCCTATTCTTCTTCCTTGCAAATCCTGATTTTTGGTGAAATAGTATGCAGAACCTTTGAGTGTATTACCACCACTACGTGTTACCGCATTGATACCTGCTCCAGTGAATCCGCTTTGAGTGACATCAAAAGGTGCGATGTTTACAGATATTTGCTCAATTGCGTCAAGTGAGATTGGCTGAGCATTTCCTCCAGGAAGCGGGTTCCCGCTAAGACCAAATCCATTGTTGAAGTTTGCACCGTCAACCTGAAAGTTATTATATCTTGAATCTCTACCTGCAAAAGAATTACCGCTTGCCTGTGGAGTAAGTCTGGTAAACTCAGTTACCGAACGGTTGATTTGAGGCAAATCATTAAGCTGCTTTGAGGATACATTGGTTGAAGTACCAGTTCTGTTCCCGTCAAATTCAAAAGACTTCTGACCAGCGACAATTACTTCAGTAAGTTCTGTGCTGTCATCTCTAAGTGTCGCATTAAGTGAATAAGGTGTACCGAGATTTAAGACCACTCCAGTATAGCTGCTTGATTGGTACCCGATAAAGCTGATGGAAATGATATAAGGTCCACCGATTCGCATGTTAGCGATGTTAAACCTTCCATCAAGGTTAGATACTGCACCGTATCTCGTTCCGGAAGGTTCATGCGTGGCAACAATATTTGCCCCTGGTAAAACCTCCCCTTGTCCGTCCAAAACCTGTCCCTGAATCGAACTGGTTGTTACTTGAGCCGATAATTCCCCCAGGCCAAATGCCAAGAGAACGACTACAAGAATACTTTTAAGTAAATTTTGCCTCATAATTCGTTGATTTATTTTAGTTGTTTGATTGTAAATCGATACAAAGGTAAAACCACCGGCAGGATTGAGTGGGTAGTTTAAGTTAAATTTTATGCCACAAAATTAACTTTTGTTAACAATATCTTAACATTGAAATTATGTTAGACTTCAAAAAAATCTATTTTTGAATACTTTAAGTTTCACTCTGGTGGATTGCCGAAGCTTTATTCAAACGAAACCCACTGAAATTCACCTATTGTTAAGAAATTGTTAATTTCAAAATATCAGAATAGTATTTGGCTTATGTCTATTTATTCAAACTCAAAATATTGATATATCTTTAATCCCAAAACAATCAACCATTGAATCGAAAGGGTATTATCTGGCTTTATGTCTTTTTGTTAGCCATCTTAACTGACATTGCATTTATTTTAGAATTTGAAGATTCTTTGAGATTTTTTTCTAAACCGTTGATTCTTCTTTCACTAGGAGTTTATTTTTTTCAAATTAGTCGAAATGTTTTTTCCACGCTTTTAGTCAAAACAGTTCTTTCCGCCCTGTTTTTTTCTTGGGTCGGCGACATTTTGTTGTTGTGGGACGAGTTTTTCCTTTTTGGTTTAGGGGCATTCTTGATTGCCCAGATATGTTACATTATTGCCTTTAAAGTTGCTCAGAAAGCTCCTGAATCTATTTTTAATCATAATTTTATTAGGACATTTTCGATCAATCTCCCGATTTATTTTTTGGCTGCATATGCCTACTATCTGATCAATCCCAATCTGGGTGGATATAGAATGCCAGTCATTGTATACACAATTGTCATAGTCAGCATGGTGACCACAGCACGTGAGCGTTTTGGGAAAAGTAACTCTGCTTCCTTTTGGCAAGTATTTATAGGTGCATTTCTTTTTTTCATATCCGATGGATTGATTGCTATTAACCGTTTTTACATTTCATTTACAGAGGTTGATGTGCTTGTAATGGGTACCTATGCTATTGGTCAGCTTCTGATTGTAATGGGGATTCGTTCATTTTTGATTCAGCCGAAATAGGATAATTCGGAAAGTCAGGAAGCTAAAGTCAGAAGGCTAAAGTGAGAAAGCTGAAATGATAAATCAAAAAGGATTAAAAATCTGCTGAACTGGTTCGACAAAATTTATGAATCCCGACTGATGAAGTAAGGTAAAAGCTCCGTGGGAGCGACATCTTTGTAGCCATGGGTGGAGCGTGCGGAACCCATGGTAATAATAACCAGGATACCAATTCCCTCCCGCGCACGATCATCTTTTGGAAATCAATGTAGATGCGGGAGGACGGATACGGATATTTCTGAAAGTCTGAAAGCTAAATTGATATATAGAAACAGATTAAAAATCCGTTGTAATGGTCCAAGATAAATGATGAATCTCTAATGCTGAGGTAGTATAAAAGTACCATATGTGCTTGTTCTCTTTAGAATTGTCAATTTTTTAAATTTTCGGTTTTTGGCCGAATTGGTTTCAATAGGAAAATGAGAGTTCATCAAAACGGTTTAGGTACTTTTTCAACACGGAGACACAGAGAACACAGAGGTTTCATGGAGGTTTTTTTAGCCCAAGCCTGTCCTTCATAGGTTTTGTCACTTAGCAAGCATAGGTGTATATTATGAGTCAAAGCTTCGTGGGAGCGACATCTTTGTAGCCATGGGTGGAGCGTGCGGAACCTATGGTAATAATAACCAGGATACCAATTCCCTCCCACGCACGATCATCTTTTGGAAATCAATGTAGATGCGGGAGGACGGATACGGATATTTCTGAAAGTCAGAAAACCGAAATGATATATAGAAACAGATTAAAAATCAGCAGTGCATTTTGGTAATTGTCTTCGTGATAATGAAAGGGTTGCTGACCCAATTTCAGGGTTTAAGTTTAAAATGCCTCGGGAAAGGTTGATTTTCCAGGGCATTTTAAAATCTACTTTCTTAACAATTTCAATTGCTGGGAATTATTTCCCCGGATTATTTGCAAGATATATAGTCCCGATATAGACTGATCCAGACAGGAATAGACGACTTCTGAAACCGACTCAATCTGATCAACTGTGAAGAGCTCTGACAGATAGGCATCCTCTGATGCAGTCATATTTGTAAGTCCATTGTTGGTAATGAAAGTTAAACTGTTATTAAAAGCACTTGTTCCATCGAGAGTAATTGCGTCTGACATAATGGTAGAGTTAGCAGCATTTAAGATTGTGGAGCTTAAATTACTGAATATCATCCCAGAATTATTGATTTCAAAATTCAAGTCTGTCAAATTCAAATTGCCAGTATTTGTTACCGCAGTTCAATTGGTGATCCCTAGGTTACCTGAATGAATACCTCAATTTGTGTAATCTGATCAGTCTGCTATTGTTAGTGAGCTTGAAAAAGTCACCTCATTATTGTTACTGAAAGTACTGGTATTTCGAAGAGTTACAGTAGATATTATACCCTCTTCTGAAATATTAGATATTGTGCCGTTGGTGGCTAAAACTGTTCCTGTATGCTGAGCGCATCCGGAGTTTAAGATGAATCGAGCATTTGTTCCATCAAGTGTTACATTACTAGTGTCATGTCAACTTTATATTGTCGTATAATTTAATTACCTTTATCATAAAACAGCTATGATAAAGTATAAAGTGACTTTGAGTCAGGAAGAGCGGGGAGAACTTACTGCTATCATCAGCAAGGGTTCTCATACTGCCCAACAATACCGCAATGCGTATATTTTATTAAACTGCGATGAAGGGGCATATGGAAACAAGCTTATAAATGAAGAAGTCTGCAAGGTGCTAAAAGTGAGTATGCGGATGATAGACCGAGTAAAACAACGTTTTGTAGAAAACGGGTTTGAATCCTGTCTTGAACGCAAGGCCCTAAGCAAAACGAAAGCTAAAAAGATAGATGGGGATGTGGAAGCTCATTTAGTGGCACTAAGCTGTAGTAAGGCACCGGAAGGCTTTTCTAAATGGTCCTTGCGTTTATTGGCAGATAAAATGGTAGAACTACAGTATGTGGATGATATATCTTACGAAACAGTAAGAAAAGCTTTAAAAAAAACGAGCTGAAGCCCTGGAAAGTGCAGGGCTGGATCATTCCGCCCCTGCAAAACAGCGAGTTTGTGGCGAATATGGAATTCGTATTGGATGTATATAAAAGGGGGTACGATGAAAGGTTTCCGGTAGTTTGTATGGATGAATCTCCTAAACAGCTGATCAAAGAAACCCGGGGCGCTATAGAAATGAGGCCGGGGCAGGAATCACGTGAAGACTTCGAATATGAACGATGTGGAGTAGCTAATATTTTTCTGGCCTCAGAGTCTTTAAAAGGCAAAAGATATATCGAAATAACCGAACGAAAAACAAAAAAAGATTGGGCAAAATTTATTAAACAGATTGCAGATGAGTGGTATAAAGACGCCATTAAGATTACGTTGATCATGGATAATTTAAGCACCCATAAACCGGGAGCGCTATATGAAATTTTTGAGCCGAAGGAGGCAAAGAGAATAAGAGACAGGTTTGACTTCGTTTACACCCCGAAGCATGGCAGTTGGCTGAACATGGCGGAAATAGAGCTAAACGTATTAATGGGACAATGCTTAAACAGGAGGATACATCTCATTGAAGTGATGCAAAAGGAAGTAAAGGCCTGGCAAACCCATCGTAACAATAAAGAAGCTGTTATCAATTGGCAGTTCACCAATGAAGATGCAAGAATCAAATTAAAAAGACTTTATCCGACAATATTGGATTGACATGACACTAGTTGTACCATCAGAGGAGGCATATTGCTTCCATTGACTGAGACATTTCCTGTTTGGCCAATTGTAGTATTGGTGTTGGAATAGTTACTTGCTCTATTGAGTGACTACCCGAAGATTGTTCCTGTATTAGTTAAGGAACTTGAGTATGCTAAAGTGACGGTATTGGATATTGTACTATTGTTTGTTGCGGAACAATTGGTCACAATAATTGTATATTCATTTTGTACTCCACTTGATTCAAACGTATAAATTGCTACAAGAGCATTAAGGATCACGTTGCTTAACAGGGTTCCACTGTCAGTGTGATCAATATCGTCGTTTGTATTTACATTAAAAGCACCGGATTGTGTTCCTGAGTTGAATTAGGTGCTGGAATTAGGTAATATGACAGTACCTTTTATCGTGCATTGATTGTTAACCTGACCATTAGTTGATGAAATGGTCAAATCGGAATCGGTGCTTGCCTCAGTAAAAAGGTTAAGCCTGCTAATTGCATTATTAATTGTAAATGTTGGGAGTCTTTTGATTGAAAGTTTCCACAAACATTTATGGGAATTTGATTTAGTGGAAGTAATCTTTCTCCACAAATCACCTACAATGTTAATAGTATCCATTGATTATATTTCTCACTGCAAAAATGGCATTACTTTTATCAATCAAGTAAACTCTAACATAAGTAACAATCTCTCCAGCAGCTAGGTTTGCATTGGCATCATAAGTTCTCCCGTATAGGATCCCCATTTCCTCTCCACTCCGGAAATTCTGGAACAAATAAAAAAATAGAAAAACGTGTATTAGTCTGCTTTTCATTTTGAACTTGTAAGAGAAATTATATTTCACTTTTTAGGGACTTGAAAAAAAAGAAAATTCCTGCTGTCCTTTAATGCAAGTTTAAATATGTGATAATGAAAGGCGTTTTATTTTTTTTAATTCAGCAATTTCAGTCGGATAGTTTATATGAAGCGGAATAATCTGAAATATGGGGTTGAATTTTTTTGGAAAAGTCCTGATTTAAAACGCTTCCAAAATAATGATTTGAATTAATCTTTTTGAGTTAAACAAGCTGATTCTATAAGTGTCGTTTACTTTTTCAGGTTCTACCACGAATTTAATGGAATAGCTATCTTTGAGCAAAAAGATGTTTACGGAGAATCTTTTCACAAGAATACTAGATTTAGAAGATGGATGGGTAGTCGAATCAGTTGACACCGATTTTTCTAAAGAGGAAATTTTCATCCAGATAGTCTGTTTATTGGAGCAGTTAGAAGATGGCCAGACCGGTGAACTCTGCAAAATTTACGATCACGCGCCTGCACGTAAATGGAGGCACTTGGACACGATGCAATACAAAACTTATATCAGGTGTGAACTGCTTCGGATTATTACTTCTCAGGGTAAAATAGAGACTGTCCAGCCCAACTGGGCCTCTGGGTACGTGCGTCATACCTTCCTGTTTGAACATGCGATAATCGACTTGCTGAAAGCGAGTAAAAATCAGACCAAAACTGCTCAAATTATGCGCTGTGGGTTTAACGTAGTAAATCGTGTCATGCA
>Ga0209390_10002878_pt1 | contig 29095 bp, 10 predicted proteins | sample BON01_FD_187212 | JGI IMG/M metagenome (GOLD analysis project Ga0209390, IMG submission 187212) | Freshwater microbial communities from Lake Bonney liftoff mats and glacier meltwater in Antarctica - BON-01 (SPAdes) (version 2) | ecosystem: Environmental > Aquatic > Freshwater > Ice > Glacier...
GGGGGGGGGGGGGGGGGGGGGGGGGGGGGGGGGGGGGGGGGGCGGGGCGCGCCCGGAAACAGAACATCAGAACGAAAAGACACGCGGGGAGACATGGACACCCCCCCTTTCTCCCCAGCCCGAGGTGCCCCCACCACCTACGAGAAGTAAAAGTCGTTGGCGAACGCGGGCCCCGTGCGCGGGATCTTCCACCGCTTCCAGCTCAGCGGGTCCCACCACATGCGCTCGTGCGAGTCAGCGACGGGGCGGGGGGCGCCGCCGACGTCCCAGCGCCTGGGCACCTGGCCGCGGAGGGCGTCGCGGCGCATGCCGGCCTCGTTGCAGCAGGAGGCGATGTAGTCGGGGCTGTGTGTACGTGTTTCGCCGGGTGTTTTGTTTTTGGGGGGGGAGGGAGGGGCGGGAGGGGTGAGCGGGCTGGGCGACGGGGAAGCGCGCGCTGCCATAGGGCGTCGGCGGCGGCGTCGGGCGTCGGCGGCGGCGTCGCGCTCGACGGGCAGCCCGTCCCGTCGATACTCACTCGTGCCTGCGCGCGCGCACTTCGGTGCCGAGGAATTTGCCCGGGTTCATGTGCCAAATCAGTGCCGACTGTTGGGTTTGAGAGGGAAGGGTGGGGGGCAGAGAGGGGAAAGGCGCGTCAGAGTGCGAGAGAAAGAGGAGGAGGCATGATCGCGTTCGCGCGCCGGGGACGCACGCACACACACACACTCACGTTGGTCGCCAGGAAGAAGGCGCCGAAGAAGTCGGCGGGGGCGTGCGGAATCGACGCGGGCCCTTTGTACGGCTGGTAGGCCAGGAAGACGGGCGGCTCCTCGTCCATCCTTCCGCCTCCTCTCTCTCTCTCTCTCTGTGTTGTCCTTCTCAAACGCGTGGGATGGCGAGGGGGAGTTAACACGAAGGGTTAGATTGGTGGTGTCGCTGAAAACGGCGCGATCATGTGCAGGAGTGTGATCATTAGAGCGGATGCGCCTCTGTTTCTCAACACGACGACGTCGAGTCGACGACGAGTCGACGCCGAGGGCGCGTCGGTCTCTGGCGCCAACCTGCAAAAACTGCCCCCCCCGCCCGCCGCCCTCCCAAACCCGCGAGAGAGCGTCCAACACGTCTTCGCCGGATCACGACGCCGCGCCTCGCCCTCCAGGGAAATCAACCCGGCGGCACGAAGAATGCCTTGCCCGACCCGAGTCGCCGCGACACGGAGCCGCCGGCCGCGGCCGCCGTTGCGCCCTCCTCCTGGGGCGTGGCGGCCGACTGCAGGCTGTCGCCCAGCGAGGGCCGCCCGCTGGGCGCCACCACCTGCTTGAGCGCGCCGCCGGCCGCAGCGCCGGGCGGAGCGGGCACGCCGCCCGCGCGGCAAAACGCCGGAGGGGGGGCGGCGGCCGGCGGCGCGGGGAAGGAGAGGTCGGCCGGGTCCATGGCGGCGTGGGGGTGCTGGTGGTGGTGGCCGTGGTCGACCATGAGGGCAACGGTGGTGTGGCCGCCGCCGCCGCCGCCGCCGCCGCCGAGGGCGCAGACCGTCGACGCGCTCGAGCGGCGCCCCCCGCCGCCGGGGACCGCGCCCACTCCCGTTCCGCCGCCGCCGTTGCCGGCCTGTTGCGCCGCCGCCGCCGCCGACCGCTGCTGCTGCTGCTGCTGCTGCTGCTGCTGCTGCTGCTGCTGCTGCTGCTGCTGCTGCTGCACGTGCCGCGGGTCGCCGCCGCAGTGCGCGCGCAGCGCCGAGGCCTGCGCCTCGGTCAGGCCGGCGGTCGGGGTGAGCTGCGGGAAGCTGCCCACGCCGCCGCCGCCGCCGCCGCCGCCGCCGCCGCCGCCGCCGCCGCCGCCGCCGCCGAGGGTGGTGGTGGCCGCCTCGGCGTCGCCGGCGGCCGTGCCCGGCGCAGCCGCGGCCGCCCCGGCGCCGCTGCCGCGGCCGCCGGGGACGGCGATCGGGCTGGCAAACGTCGAGCCGAGGCTGCGGAACAGGCGGCCCGGGGTCGTGAGGCCGTTGCCGGCGAGGCCCGCGGCACCCGGGTTCCAGCCGCGCGTCGTCGACAGGGGCGTGGCGCCCGTGCCGTTGTTGCCGCCGCCGCCGCCCATGCCGCCGCCGCCGACCCCAGCGCCGACACCGCCAGCCGCCGCCGCGACGGCCGCCGCCACAGCCGCCGCCGCGAGCGCGAGCGCCGGGTCGCCTCCGGGCCCCCCGCCGCCCAGCGGGGACGCGAATCCGGCCAGGGCCGCGGCCAGCATGCCGCGCGCGAGCGGGGGCGACGTGAGCGGCGAGCCCAGCAGCGCAGCCGCCGCGGGCGGCGACCAGAGGCCGAGGCCGTCGCCGCCGCCGCCGACGACACTCCGGCCGCCGCCGCCGCCAATGCCGCCGCCGCCGCCGCCGCGAGCAGAGCCGCCGCCGCCCGCCACGCCCGTCGGGCTCAGCAGGCCGTCGAAGTTGCTGTGCCGGATCTGCAGGTCGTGCACGCCGCTGTGGCGGTGGCGGTGGTGGTGGTGCATCGGCGGCAGGTGCGTCACCAGGGGCGGCGGCGGGGGCAGGAGGGTCGACAGGTGCTGCTGCTGCTGCTGCTGCTGCTCTTGGTGCCGCTGCTGCTGGTGCTGGTGCTGCTGGCGCCGCCGCTGCTGCTCGCCTGCTGCTTCTCCGCCCTCGTCCTGCTCGTCGTCCTCCTCCTCCTCCCGCGCCTCGTCGTCGTCCTCCGTGGTGTAGCCGTCCTGGTTCGGGCCGGCGTCCTGGTCGCCCGAGGAGGTCTCCCACGCGTCGCGGCGGCGCCGCCGCTTGGCAGGGCGGTGCGCGGCGCCCCCGCCAGAGGCCGGGGGCCAAGCAGCGGCCGCAGCGGCGGCGGCGGCGGCGGCGGCGGCGGCGGCGGCGGCGGCACCCCCGCTTCCGCTGATGCTGCTGCGCCCGCGCTGCTGCCGGCCGGCGCCGGCCTTGCGCGCCGCGGCGCCGCGCTTCTTGGCCGCGCCGCCGAGGTACTCGTCGTGCGCCTCGTGCTGCCGGGCGAGCTTGCCGCCGGCGCCGCGACCGTTGCCAGCGCCGCAAGCGAGCCCGCCGCTCCCACCCGCCGCCGCCGCCGCCACGGCCTCTCCCGGCGAGCAGGGCGCAGGCGGCGCGGCCAGCACGGGCCGCCGCACCTGGTCCGACGCGCGGCCGTTTTGCGCCAGCAGCGCGGCCAGCATGCCCTTGTCGAGGTGGTGCCCGCGCAGCTTGTTTCCCGCAGTGCCGTCATCCTCGGGCGCGGGGGCGGCGGGGGCGGCGGGGGCGAGAGGGGGGCGCGCAAAGGCCGCCGCCGCTGCCAGAGGGGCAGCGAGCGGCGCGGCGGCGGGGGCGGGGCCGGCAAGCGGCGGCAGGCCCAGCGGCGCCAGGAGGAGCGCGGGCCGGTCGGTCGTCGCCGGTACGGGAGGGCTGCCCGAGACGCTGCCGCCGCCGCTCGGGCCGCCGACGCCGACGCCGCCGCGGCGGCCCATGCGCGCGACCGCGGCAGTCGCGGCGTCGGCCGAGGTGGCCGCGGCCGAAAGCGCGGCGGCGGCGGCAAGGGCGGCGGCGGCGGGGGCGGAGGGCCCGTCGTTTTTGCCGTTGCCGTGGCTGCCACGGCTCTGGTGGCTGCTCAGGCTGCAGGCGCGGAGGTCGTGCGCGCGCTGTCAATGTGTGTTTTGTTTGTTTGACGTGTTTTCGATTGAGCACGACGCAAGAAGAGAGAGAGGCGACGCGTCGCACCCGTTCTCTTTTTCAAACAAGCGGGAGAGGGGCGAGACGGGGCGCGCGCGCGGCGCGTCGACGACCGAGGACGGCACGCGACGCCGCGCCGGCATTCTCTCTCACCTGGTACTCGGTCGACTCGCGCCGGAAGATCGCTGCCGCGCGCTCGAGCTCGAGCCGCAGCGACTCGCGCGCCGCCACGAGGAACGCGCTGGCCATGTGCGTTGCGTTTCGTTTCGGCGGGAGGGAGGGGGGAAGGGGGGGGAGGGGCGAAGAGGAGGAGCGGCTCCTGTCTCTCTCTCTCTGGGTTGCGCGCGATCGCGCCCCGGCCCCTCAGCCCGCGCCCTGATAGGCCTGAACGCACGGTGAACCGCTAGTTCCGCCGACCCGCCCGATCATGCGCGTTTGCGTGTCCGTTTTGGCGCGTTTTGGCGCGATGGGGAGCGTCAGTTTTTTTTTTTGAAAGAGCCCGTAGAAAGAAGAGAGAAGACGAAGGGCAGAAAATGAGGGGGTCGCGTTCGATTGTGGGTCGCTTGGGGCGAGTGCGCGCCAGGGATGGTGTGGGGCCTGGGAGGGAGGGAGGGGGCGGGCGCAATCGTACGGTCGTCGATCACTGAGGGAAAAAAAAGGCGGCAAAGCGCGCTCCGTCGGCGCCTCTCGACGTGGGCGCCCGCGCGTTTTCTTTTTGCATTCGAGAGAGGCAAGGACCAGACAAGAAACATCACCACTTCCCCCAGTCGTCCTCCGCGACGCCGCCGCCGCCGCCGCCGCCGCCGCCAGCGCCCTCGCGCTGCAGGTTGGGCGCAGACGCGGCGTGCTGCTGGTGCTTCTGCAGCGCGGACAAGGGCCGCGAGGCGCCGCCGCCGCCGCCGCGCGCCGGAGGAGGGGGCGGAGGAGGGGGCGGCGCCGCCTCGTGCCCGCCGCCCCACCCCTCGTCAAACCCGTCAAAGCCGCCGCGGCCCCCTCCGCCTCCTCCTCCTCCTCCGCCGTTGTGCCCGGGCACGGCGCTGAACGACGCGCTCTTGTGCTGGGGCGCCCGCGCGCCGCCGCCGCCGTAGCCATCGCCGTTGCCCCCGCCATACCCGCCCCCCCCGCCCCCGCCCTGTTGCTGCTGCTGCTGCTGCTGCAGCTGCTGCCGCCCGTAGTCGGCGCTCCCAAACCCGCCGTACCTGCCCCCGCCCCCGCCCGCCGACGGGCCCGCCCCCGCCGCGCCGGGCGGCGCCGGCGGCGGCTTGGGAAGCGCCAGCGCGACGCCGTTGGCCCGCGCGACGCCCTCCACCTGCGTCGCCACGGCGCTGTACAGGCTCTTGAGGCCCGACCACCCCTGCTGCGCCTTGCCCGCGAGCACGTCGGGTAGCTGCCCCGTCTCGACGGCGGCCGTGAGCTGCTGGGTCCCGCGGGCGGCGGCGGTGGCGGCCGTCGCGGCGGCGGCGGCGGCCACGGACAGGCCCTTGCCGAGCAGCGCCGCCACGTCGTCCAGAGAGGGCGCGCCGGGCGGGTGGCCGCCCGCCCCGCCGCCGCCGGGCCGCCGGCCCATGCCCGCGCCGCCGCCGCCGCCGCCGCCCGCGCCGGGCGGCGGGCCCGAGCCGAAGCCCACATACTTGCCGCCCTGGTTGGGCGGCAGGTGGTCGGGCCGCGTGGCGTTGGAGGCCATCTGCCGCGCGAAGAACTCCTCCTTGTGCGCGGCGCTCGCCTGCAGCGCGGCGGGGCTGTAGCTGCCGCCGTTGCTGTTGACGCCGTTGTTGGCATGGCTGCCGTTGTGGTTGCCGTTGTTGCCGCCGCCGTTTCCGCCACCGCCGCCGTCGCCCCAGTCGTCCCAGTCGTCCTTCCGCGCGCCGCCGCCCCCGCCGCCGTTCCCGCCGCCGGCCCCGCCCCCCCCGCCGCGCAGGCCGCCGGCCACGGCGCCCGCCCCGCTGCCCCCGCCCCCGCCCGCGGCCGCGGCCGCGCCAAACGTCGGCCGCGGCACGGCCGATGGCGGCGGCGTCGCGTACGGCCGCCCCTCGCCCTGCGCCTTGAGGCGCTCGCGGTAAATCTCCGCGGCCCGGGCGTTGTACTTGTCTTTTATGTCAGCGTTCTTTGGGACGCCGTACTGCTTGAGGAAGGCGTTGAGGGCGTCGTTGCCGCCCAGCTGCATGCGCTTGAGCTGGTCGGGGTTCCACGAGTCCATGCCGACGGAGCTGCAGGGGGAGTGTAGTTTTTTTGGGGGGGGAGGGGGGGAGGGGTGAGAGGCGGCGCAGCGGCGTCGTCTTCGTCTGGAGCGGCGGCGGCGTCGGCCTTCACGATGGCCAATTGGTCCACGACAATCCTGTGCGATCCAATGCTCGACCACCAGCACCAGCACTCACCGCACGAACGAGATGTGCACGCCCAGGCCGCGGTGCCGCCCGCTGCACTCGAGGCACATGAAGGTGCCGTACGAGACGGTCGCCCACTGCGGGTTTTTCATCTCGCAGTCGACGCAGACCTGGGTGGTTCGAGGCGGGTGGGGGTGATGTGATCGATTCGAGGCGGGGGAGGGGGGGTCAGCCGAATGCGCGGGAGGGAGGAGGAGGGAGGGAGGAAAAGCAAGGGCGGTGGTTGGGGTCTTCCCCCCCACGCTCTTCCCACCCCTTGGAGAACGCACGCCCCTTGCTGCCCCACGCCCATCACGCGACGCACCTTGTTGTCCGGCCGGCTCTGCAGCTCGCGCAGGATCCGCAGCGCCTCGGCGGACGCCATGGCGCTGCGCCTCTCTGCGTTTGCGAGCCGCGACCTCTCCTCTCCCCCTTGCTGCTCTTGGGGGAGAAACGAACAGGAAGCTCCCGCGACTCAATGTGGGTAGGATTGCGCGCGCAACAAGTGCCGGTTTGAAGCTAGAGAGCAAAGAGTAAAGTGGCAAGGGGGGGAGAGGACGCAGGAGAGAAAGGACTTGGAATGTTGTCAGCGACGCCAGGCGCTGTTTTGTCGTTCTCGGCGGCGGCGTTCTCGGCGGCGCTCCGACATGCCCGCGGCCGCGACAGACCATCCCTTGTTTCAAAGGTTTCCCCTGCTCTCATTGTTGCAGAGAGCGAGTAGAGAAGGACGATCAAGTGAGCTAGTGAGCGAACAATTCACAGACCAATGAGCGACGCAACGACGGCTGATTGCCCCCTCCCCAAGCACAACGACGACGACGACGACGACCGCGGCGCGCGCCTCCGGTCACTCGGCAGACCCGCCTGCGCCGCCCGCGCCCCCGCCGCCCGCGGCCTGCGCCCCCTCGCACCGCTGCAGCTCGAGCGCCACCTCCCAGTTGCCCGGGTGCGACGCGATGGCCGCGGCCAGCGTCTTGAGCGTCTCCCCGCGCGCCGCCAGACGGATGCGCGACTGCCCTTTCGACACCTTCACCTCGCCGTATGCCTCGACCCGGTCGTAAACGATGCCGCTGACGGCGATGAGCTGGTCGCCCGCACCGACGCCCGCTTTCTCCGCGGCGCCCTCGGGCGCGACCGAGGCGACGCGCACGGCCAGGGTCTTGAGGTCCTGCTCGAGCACCAGGCCGAGGGGCTTGGAGAGGCTGACCTTGTAGCGGGCGCAGCCCGGGGGGGCGGCGGCGCCCTCGTCAAAGTCGGCGGTGGAGAGGGCGGCGGGGAGGGCGGCAGGCAGGCGCGCCCCGACGGCGCTCGGCGCCGGACGGGAGGTCGGCGCGGCCGCCACGGCGGGCCTGACGATGCTGCTGCTGCTGCTGCTCCCGCGGACGCAGGCGCGGCCCCTCATCTGCATCAGGGGCCACCGAGCCTGCAGGGACTGCTTTTTTCGTGGTGTGTGGGTGGAGTGTTCTACACGTGGCGCAGGCGCGGTTGTGCGGGCGAAACAGGTGCGGGACAGGCGTCCGTGGTTGTAATATGCGGGTACTTGTGGGTGTGCGTGTAGAGTAGTGTGTGCGTGTGGAGGGCAAAGCCGCGAGTGCTCCCTTGGGTTTTTCAGTCCCTCCCCCTCCCCCTCCCCCTCCTCTCTCCTCCTCTCTCTCCCTTTCAAACGCCCGCCACCCCCACGCGCCTTCTCCTCTATCTCTCAGTAAACGGCAAGAAGTCACTTTTTGCGCCAGACTCGGAGATCGTTTCAACACGCCTCTCTCTCCCCATTCCAAAACGTACGTAGAGCACACCGGCGAAAGAGCGCCGCGCGGGCGAAAAAAGGCTGCTGCTCCTTCTCTCCGCTCTCCGCCCGCGCCTTCCCATCAGCCGCGCGACTTGTGGCGCACAATCCCTGGCGTCTTTGCCTGCTCGGATCGCCGCGCCCGCCAGCCCGCCGGCCACCCAGCGCGCCGGATGAACGAGCGCCATCGCGCCGCCGTCGCGCCGCGGCCGCCGACGCCGACGCCCTCGCTACTGCTCGCCCCTGCGTCGCTCGGCCGGCGCTCACCCCCCCCTCTCTCCCCCTCTTTCGTCTCTACAACCCCCCAAACACCAAAACCAAACCGCAGCCTTTCCGCAAGGACAACCGATCCCAAGCAGAGAAAAACATGTCCGCCGCCGCCGTCGCCAAGCCCATGGCCGCCGCCGCCAAGGAGGGGCTCGAGGCCGGGGGCGCCGAGGGCGGCGCCGCCGTGCACCGCATCCGCATCACGCTGACCAGCCGCAACGTGCGCGCCTTGGAGAAGGTGTGCGCCGACCTGATCAAGGGCGCCAAGGACAAGGAGCTCGCGGTCCGCGGCCCCGTGCGCATGCCCACCAAGGTGCTGCGCATCACCACGCGCAAGAGCCCCTGCGGCAACGGGACCAACACGTTCGACCGGTTCGAGCTGCGCGTGCACAAGCGCCTGATCGACCTGCACTCGCCGGCAGACGTGGTCAAGCAGATCACGAGCATCTCGATCGAGCCGGGGGTCGACGTGGAGGTGACGATCGCCGACGTCTGAAAGCGGGAGCAAAAAGGGGGCGCGCGCGCCGGGGGGGATGTTTTTCGCGCCGCGCGGGGGCCTGCGCAGACCTGTTTGCGTCCGTATGCTCTCGCGCGCGCGGGCCCCTCTCTGTGCCTCTCTCTCTCTCTATCCCCGCGCCTCGTTTTCCCCTCTTGGCGTCGCCGCTCTCCTGTTTGGGACAGAGCGCATGCCTTTTTGTGTAAATCGAAGCGATGGCCCCCCGCCCCCCTTTCCCTGCTGTCGTACTTTTTTGGTGTTTTGGATCAGCGATCGAGTTTCGGGCGGTTTTATTCTTTAGAAATTGTTTCTGTGTGGGCCATAATTGAGGCGCCTGCGCGCGGCGTCCTGCTTACGTTGGTGGGAAGGGGTGAGGGAGGTCAGCGTCGCGTGTGCCAGGGCGACGGGACGGGCGGCCGCGCTCGGGCTCTTTCCCGCAAAAAGAAACAAGAAACAAACGAAAACAAACACAGCTGTGCGCCCCGTATACTTCTCGCCGCCGGGGGGTGTCTTAAGTGCGGGGAAACCTTGAGGGGGCGCCCTTCGATTCTTGTCCGGCCCGCACGCGGTCTCGTTTTGGCAGGGCGGCGCGCTTGGGGGCAAAGTTTTGGGCCGGACACGCCGGCCAAAAGCAAACCCCCAAACGCGACAGCCTGGCCACCGCAGTGCGCCGCGCCGCGCGTCGTCCCCGCCCTGGCGAGTATGCATAGTATGGGGGCGGGTAACGCCCGGCGCGTGTATGCGCGCAAGAGATGTGGTTGCGCGGCCGTGATTGCGGCGCCCGACCCCGGCGGCGACGGCGACGGCGACGACGACGGCGACGCCGTTCGACGACGCCAAACTCAACGCCAAACACCCCCCGTGCACTTACCTGAGGGCCCAGCGATCGCGCGCTGAGATGCACCTGTGTCGTCGCAACGGCCCTATGGCGCGCGCAGAGAGTAGAGGCGCCAAGAAGGGTGACGCGAGACCAGGACGACGGAAGCAAGACAAGCGGACTAGAGCAACGAGAAAGCAATGCGGCTTTGCCGGTGCGTGAACGAGAGAGCTAGAAGGAGTGTGTGTGTGTCTGATGTCGCCCAACGCCGATCTCGCGGAAATCCATAAAGAGCGGGCGCCGGCGGCGCCGGCCGAACGCGCCGCCGTCGTCGCGCGCTGGCGCCCATTTCCCCCCGTCGCCAATGACGCTTTTCACCCTTGCCGCCTCAGCAGCACGCCGAGCGCGGTCAGCGCAGCGTCCGCCTCGAGCGCCGCCGTCGCCGCGGCCGTCGCCCGGCGGGGCAGCCGCAGCGAGATGCGGTGCAGCGGGCCCGCGACCAGCTGCCGCGCCGAAGCCAGGCACAGGTCACCGTCCTGCGACGCGTCCTCGTCGTCGCCGCCGCCGCCGCCGCCGCCGCCGCCGCCCTCCTGGCGCCGACGCCGCGCTGCCGCCTCCCCCTGGCGCCCCTCCTCCTCCTCCTCCCACCCGCGCGTCGTCATCACCACGCACGGGCCCTGCAGCAGGCACTCGGGCTCGTACGGCCCCAGAAAGTGCGCGAGCGCGGCCCGCGCGCGCCGCCTCCGCGCGAACCTCGCCGCCGCCTGCGCCTCGCCGCCGCCGTCGCTGAGGCCGGTGCTGCCACTGCTGCTGCTTCCCGAGCCGGCGGCGGGCGAGGCACCCGCGGCGGCGACGGCGTGGGGCGCGCAGGGCCCGTTCACCAGCAGCAGGCACACCCCCTGCTCCGCCCCCTGGGTCTCGAGCTCGCACGCCGCCGCGAACGCCAGCGCGCACGACGCCTCGCCGACGCCCACGAGCACGTAGGGGCCGCATGGCTGCTGCGAGACCAGGCAAGAGGCGTAGCGCGCGGCGGCGCGCTGCACGCGCGTGGCGGGCGAGACGGGCGAGGCGGGCGAGGAGAACAGGAGCGAGGAGGCGGATGAGGACGCGCGAGGCGCTGCGGCCGCCGTTGTCGACGTCTCCGCCGTCGCCGCCGCCGCCGAAAAGGAGGGCGGGAACGCCGCAGCAGCAGCAGCAGCAGAGGCGGGCGCGGGCGCGAGCTCGACGCCAAAGCAGGGCACCCGCAGCGCGCGCGCGAGGCGCCGGGCGCGCGCGGGCACCTCCCCCGAAGCGCCGTGCATGAAGTAGGCCGGCAGCGACGTGTAGAGGAGCGGCTCCTGCGACGGCCTGGGGAGAGCGAGGCCGCCCTCGAGGGGGCGCAGGCGGACGGGGCCGAGGGAGGACGCGGCCGTGCCAAAGGAGGAGGACGCGGGCAGCAGAGGGCCGAGGGCGGGCGCAGCAGAGGGCGCCGCGCGCTCGCACCAAGAGAGGGCGAGCTCGATATCGCGCGCGGCCGGGGCGCCGTCGGCCCACAGCTGCAGCCGCGCGGGCTGCACGAGCGACGCCACGCTGCGCAGAGAACCCGCCACCCAGCCCCCTCCTGCTCCGGCCGCCGCCGCCGCCGCCGCCGCCTCTGCGCCGGGCGGCAAAATGACGGCGGGCTGCAGGTCGCGCACGGACCGGTGGGCGGCGCCGTGCAGCAGCGACACGCGGGCGCCCAAGGCGGCCAGGGTCGGCCCCGCGGCCCCGGAGGGCGCGTGCGATGCAACCGCGGCCGAAAGCCACGCCGCGCGCCCGACGGCGTCGACCACGCGCGTGTTCCAGCGCTCCTCCTCCTCTTGCTCGTAGTCGCCGTCGTCCTCGTCGCCATCGTCGCCGTCACCGCCGTCGGCCCCTCCCGCCCGCTGCCCGTTTTGCTGCCGCCGCCGCAGCAGCAGCAGCTCGCGCCGCCGGGAGCGCCTCATTCTGGCCGCCAGCTCGAGCTGCGCCTCGGAGTCGGCCTCGTGCTCGGCCATCTGCAGCAGAAAGGCGTGCAAGGTTGGGGGCGGGGGCGCGGGGGGCGCCGGCACGCCGCCCGCGGCCGTCGACCACGACGAGACGGCGCCGCCCGAGCCCGAGCCCAAGTCCGAGGACTCGCCGCCGCCGCTCGTCCCCCCGCGTCCTCCCCCGGCGGAAGAGAGAGGCGGGGGAGCGGCCACCAGAGCGATCGGTGCCGCCTCCGCCCCGCGATGCCCACCCGGACTCAGGCCCGCCGCCACTGCCGCCGCCGCTGCGTCCTCCTCGAGCAGCAGGTACAGCGACGACCAGCACGCGACGCTCTCGGCGCGGTCGGCGCTCCTCTCGGGGCGCGTGTCGTGCAGCCGCCGCTCGAGCAGCGCCTCCCACGAGCGGTCGCCGCCGACGCTCGCCGCAAAGTGCGCCGGCGCCTGAGGCCCCAGGCGCCTGCACGCCGCCAGCGCCAGGTGCAACACGCGCCCGGCCCCCCCGTCGGCGCCCGCGCACGACGACGCCTCGCGCACAAAGGCGTCGGCCGTCGCGCCGGACGGGTCGAGCGCGCGCAGCAGGCCCTCGAGGCGGAGCCACTCGGACGCAGCGAGGTCGGCGCAGTGGCGCAGCGCGGGCGGCTCGAGCAAGAGCAGGTGCGGGGCGCGGCGGCGGTTGAGACCCTGGGCGCCACCGCCGCCGTCGGCGCTGGCGTCGCCGCCGCCGCTGGCGGCCTCGCCCGCGCCGTCCGCACAGAGCGCCCGCACGAGCTCGTACGCCGCGGCGCCCGCGAGGCCGACGCCCGCGACGGTGCAGCAGGGCAATCCTCTCTTCGACTCCCCTAGCCCACCGCCGAACACCTCGCGCGCGCGGAGCGCCAGCTCGCGGCCAAGCGCGGCGCAGGCGCCAGGGCCCGTGCCAAAGCGCGCGGTGAGGCTGTCGTTGCCCGGGAGCGGCAGCTGGAACACGGCGCGCCCTTGCACCGCCGCGAGCGCCGACTGCAGCTCCGGGTCGAGCGGGTGCGTGTCCGAGACGACCAGCAGAGGGGCGGCGAGCGGCGGGCTCGTTGCCGCCCCGGCCTCGGCCTCACAGGCCTGCAGACGCGCCGCCGCCGCCGCCGCCACGCCGTTGAGCGGCACGGCCGCGGGCCACAGCTCGTCGGCGCCGGCGGGCGCCAGCCAAGCCGAGGACGCGCCGCGCCGGCCGCCGTCGACGAAAGACCACCCTCCCCCGCTGCCATGGGACGCGATGCCGCCGCCGCCCAGCGCCGCCGCTGCAAAAGAGGAGGACGCGCCAGCCGACGGCGAAGGGGGCGAGGCGGCGGCCAGGGCGTCGGACGACGGCGCCATCGGCAGGGCGCCCGCGCCCGCGGCCAGGCGCGCGCGCAGGGCGGCGTCCCCCACGCCCATGCGCGCCAAGTAGTCCTGCAGGTCGTCGCCGCTCCCGTCTGCGCCTGGCGCCGCCGCGGCCGCCGCCCCGCCGCCCTGCTCCTGTTGCTGCTTCTGCCTGTCGGTCCCGCCGGCGGCGGTGGCGGCAGCGGGCCTCAGGCGCGGCGGCGGCGGCGGGAGCCGCTCGCGCCGGACCACCTCGCCCCAGCCAAACGCGCCCAGCTCCATCTTGAGCGCCTCAAGCATCACCTCCATGTCCGCGGTGGGCTGCCGCAGCACCGAGAAGTGGTCGCCGGGGACGTCCATCACCGTCAGATCCTCGCACAGGCGCGCCCAGCCGCCGCCGTGCCTCGCGCGCGCGTCGTCAAAATAGCCGCAGGCGCCGCGGTCGCGCGCGCGCAGGTAGAGCACGCGCGCGGGGCTGCGCAGCATGCGCCGCCCGCGCCGCGGGCGGCCGTCGGGCTCGGCGGCGTCGGCAGTCGCCGTCGTCCAGGCCGCCGCCGCCGTCGCCGCCGCCGCCCCGGCTGCCCCGGTTCCCGCCGCCCCGCCCGAAAAGTCGTGCCGGCGCAGGTCCGACACGGCGCTGCCGCGCTTGACGGCCAGCGCCACGTGCTCGACCTGCGCGCGCACCTCGTCGACGGGCATGGGGCTGTCGCGCATGACGCGCCACACGGGCGCGAAGAACTCGTAGCGCGCGTCGGCCGACATGCCGCGCCAGGCGTCGGACTCGCGCGGGTGGGCGACGCCCGCGCCCAGCCCGACGGCGTCGCGCCCGAGCGCGCCGAGGATCATCTCCATGAGCTCGACGCCGTCGCGCTCGAGGCAGGCCGCGCCCGGCTGCATGGCGCGGATCTGCTCCGGCAGAGGGGTGTCGATGATCTGTTGTTTGTTGTCTTGTGGGCGAGGAGGACGGGCGGGGGCGTGGAGACGTGAGAGGAAAGACGGGGCCGAAGGGCGGGCGGGGAAGGGGGGAAGGGAGGGGCGCGTGTGCGTGAGCGCGAGGCGGGCACGCCCGAACGACGAACAAAAAACAAGACGCCCTGCCCCCAAAAATACAAAACAAAAAACCGACAAATCGTCTCACCACCACCAACCCCACGTCGTAGCCGGCCTCCTGCAGGATCATCGCCACCTCCATCGCCACCGCCCCCCCGTACGAGTGCCCGCCCAGCAGCACCGGCTGCCGCTCGGCGCCCAGCGACCCTAGCACCGCCACCACGTCGGCCGCGTTGCGGCGCGCCAGCGCGCCGACGTCCAGGTCGTTGTCCTTCTCGAGGACGTAGATGGGCTGGTCGGCCCACCCCAGGAAGGCGGAGAAGGCAAAGTAGGCGGCCTGGGCGTTGGCGACGCCCGGGGCGGCCAGGAAGAGCGGGCGGGGGGTGGGGGCGGGCTTGAGCGTGCGCAGTAGCGAGGACGGGCCGCCGCTGCCGGAGGCCGCGGCTTGCTCCTGCTGCTTGGGAGGCTGCGTCAGACCCGCCGCTGCGCCCGCCGCCCCCGCCGCCATTGCCGCTTCTGTCGCCGCGGCCGCTGCCGCCATCTCCGCCACCCCCGCCGCCTCGCGCACGATGAACGCCGCGATGTCCGCGGGCGTCTGCGCATCGTACATGAGCGTTGCGGGCAGCGACAGGCCGAGCGCGGCCGAGAGCGCCGCGCGCACGTGCGCCGCGCCGAGGCTGTCGAGGCCCGAGGCCATCAGCGGCGCGTCCTCGCCCTCGGGCGGCAGCTCGCCGCCCATGGCCTCGGCGACGGCCGCCAGCACCAGCTCGCGCACGCGCGCGGGGTCCGAGGCGACGGCCGCGGCCGCGGCCGCGGTGGTCGCGTCCGCGGTCGTTGCTGCTGCTGGGCCGGCCGTCTCTGTTGGCGCCGCCGTCGCTCTTGCCTCCAAAGCTGCTCCTCCTCCTCCTCCTCCTCCGCCGCCGTTGGGGAGCGAATCCAGCCGCGCGGCGACCAGCTCGAGCAGCGGGGCGATCCCTGCGCCGCTCTCCCCCGCAAACGCGAAAGGAATCCCCGCAGCCGCCTCCTCGGCGCCACCACCCCCGCCGACGCCGCCGCACAGGCACGCGCGCGCCGACGAGAGCGCCGACGAGCGCGCCCCCCCGCCCGCCCGCATCTGCAGCAGCTGCACCGGCGCCTCGAGCACGCCCGGGTGGCCGAGCACAAAGCCACCGTCCGACGCGTCGCCGAGGACGACCGCGGGAGCGGGATGGGCGACCGAGGCGAAAGCAGTCGCGGCAGCGCGGGAGGTCGCCGTCCGAGGCCGCAGCAACCGCAGCAGCCGCAGCAGCGTCGGCGACGACGGTGCCGCGGCCGCCGACCGCCGAGTCGCCTCCTCGCCGACGACGGCGGCAGCAGCAACGCTGCGCAACGCCGCCGAAAAGCGGACGGTGGCGGGCGCGCCCCGGGCCTGCCCCTGCTCGACGATGCGCAGCTTTCCAGAGCGCACGTCGATTTCGACGCTGAGACGAGCAGAACCATCGGCTGGAGCGACAAACGCCGCGTCCGCCAGCAGCAGGCGCGGCCGCCGCTCGCCCCCGCCCCGCTTGTCGCCTCCGCCGCCGCCGCCGCCGCCGCCGCCGCCCAACAGGCCGCCGCCGCCACCGCCCGTGTCGACGCAGCCGCGCAGCAAGAGGTGCGCGGCCGCCGCCGAGGCCTCGAGCAGCACGCCGGGGGTCCACGCGCCCAAGCCTCCGGCCTCGGCAGCGCAGGCAAAGGTGACGACGGCGGCGGTGGCGGCAGCGGCCGGCCCGGGCACGAGGCGCGACCGCGGGGGGAGCGGCCAGTAGCGGGCGCGCTCCCACGGCACCTCCGTCGCCTTTGATGCTGCTGCTGCCCCCCCTGCGGCCGCGCTCGAGCCCAGCAGCGCAAAGGCGTTGGACCCCTGGAACGCAAACGCCGAGACGCCAAAGACAGGGCCTGTGCCGGCAAAAGGCGCCGACGCCGACGCCAACGGCGCCTGCGGCAGGCCGGCAGGCTGGCGCGCGATGCCAAACGACACGCCGCCGCGCCCGTCGCCGATCAGCGGCGTCGCCGTGCGCAGGTGCAGCAGCGTCTGGCGCACCGCGCCGAGCGCCCCCTCGCGCGCGGACAGCAGGCCGACCACGCCCGCCGCCGCCTCCGAGTGGCCCGCCCACGTCTTGGACGCCGCCAGGCACAGCGGCAGCGGCCGGCGGGAGGAAGGGGAAGCAGAAGAAGACGAAGAAACAGAGGAAGAGGGAGCGGCGCCCGAGCAGTGGACGGCCGCCGTGCTCGAGAGCTCGGCGCCGTCGCCGAGGCGCGTCCCCGTCCCGTGCAGGTGCGTCGAGGCGACGGCCGCGGGCGGGAGGCCCGCCACGGCGAGCGCCTCGCGCACGACGTCCTGCTGCGCGCGGCCGTTGGGGGCGGTCATGGCGCTCGAGCGGCCGTCGCTGTTGGACGCCGTCCCGAGCAGCAGCACGAGCGGCGGCGCCGACGACGACGACGAGGACGAGAACGCCTGCCCGGCGCGGCGCTGGAAAAACAGCACTCCCACGCCCTCGGACCGCACGTACCCGTCTGCCGAGGCGTCGAGCGTGCGGCAGCGGCCCTCGGGCGACAACATCCGCGCGGCGTGGAACATGGCGTGGGGGCCGGGCGAGAGCAGCAGGCCGACGCCGCCGACCAGCGCACCGCGCGCAGAGGCCGGCGCGCCGCCGCCGGGCGCCAGCCGCTCGCGCGCCAGGTGCGCGGCGTTCATGCTGCTCGAGCACGCCGTGTCGACCGACAAGACCGCGCCGCGCGCGTTGTACACGTAAGCCAGCCGCCCCGCCGCCACGCTCAGCGCGCCGCCCGTCGCCGAGAAGGCCGAGGGCGCGCTGCCCGCGCGCGGGAGCAGCACCGCCGAGTACTCGGCAGAGGCGATGCCGACGGCGACGGCGCAGGCCTCGGCGCCCTGCCCGCCGACCAGGTCGGCGATCGACAAAGACGGCGGCGACGACCGGGCGAGGGCGGAGGCCGAGGCCGAGGAGGAGGAAGCGCCGGGCCAGTCCGCTGTGGCCGCCATGCGCAGCGCCTGGAGCGACGCCTCGAGCAGCAGCCGCTGCTGCGCGTCGGTCAGCAGCGCCTCTGCCGGCGCGACGGCAAAGGCCGCGGCGTCAAAAAGGTCGACGCGCGGCAGCCAGCCGCCAAAGGGCGGAGGCGGGCCGCCGTCGGCGTCGGCAGCGTGGGCGGCGGCGGCTCCCGGGCGGCGGCCGGCAGCGCCGCTGCCCCCCTCTCCCCACCGCGAGAGAGGGATGGGCGCGATGCCGTCGCGCGGGGCTAGCGCGCCATGAGGCGGGCCGCTTCCGCCCGCGCCATAGCCATCGCCTCCCCCAGCCATGCGGCCGGAGCAGCCCGCCATCACGATCACCTCCCCCGACGACGACGTCGCCGCGCCAGGGGCGTGCGGCGCCAGGGGCGGGAGCGAGGGCGCCAGGGCCGCCACCGCCACCGTTGCCGCCGTCGCCGCCGTCGCCACCGCCTCTTCTTGCCCATCTGCCACATCCGCCACGTCAGCAGCCAAAAGGTCTTGCAGCGCCGCGATCGAGGGGTAGTCGAACACGAGCGTCTGCGGCAGCGGCTCGGCGCCGGGCGCCCGCCGCAGCGCGCCGTCGAGCGCGTTGCGCAGCTCGACCGCCGCGAGCGAGTCGAGGCCGGCCGCCATGAGGGGCTCGTCGGGCGCGACGTCGGAGCGGCCGAGGACGGCGTACACGGTGTCGCGGACGAGGGCGCGCACGGCTGCCGGGGAAAGAAAAGCCTGGGACAGCCGGCCCCCCCCTGGCTGGGAGGATCCGCCGGCGCCGCCACCGCCGGCCTGGCTGCTGCCGTTGCCGCCGGCTGCGGCGATGGCCGCCTCGCCCAAGACGCGCGAAAAGAGAGGGCTGCGGGCGGCTGGCGACTGGACGCCGCCGATGCGCGCAAAGAACTCGGGCCAGCGGAAGGGCACGGCGGCGAGCACCGCGGCCGCAGAGAGGCCCGACGTCGCCGCAAGAACGCCCTCGAGGGCCGCGAGCCCGCGCGCGGGCGACACGAGCGCCATGCCCGTCCGCGCGACGCGCGCGGCCGTCTGCGCGTCGGCCGCCGCCATGCCGCCGCCCAGCCACGCGCCCCACTGCACGCTCACGCACGCGCGTCCCGCGCGCTGCTCCTCGCGCGCGGTCCTGTCCAGCCACGCGTTCGCCGCTGCGTAGTTGGCCTGGCCGGGCGCGCCCAGGAGCGACGCCACGGACGAGAAGAAGACCTGCGAGGCGAGCGGGGCGCCCGCTGACAGGGCGGCGGCTCGCCAGCGCTCGAACGCGGCCGACTTGGCGGCCGAGGTCGCGCGGGCGCCCGCGAGCGTCTGGTTGGGCAGGGTGGCGTCGGCGAGCACGCCGCCCGCGTGCAGCAGGAGTAAGGGGCCGGCGTTGGCGGACGAGGCGGCGGCGCGCTCGAGCGCCGCGCGCGCGTCGGCCGCGCTGCCCGCGTCGCAAGCCTGCGCCGTCAGCAGCAGGGGCGGCGCGAGGCTCGCGGCGTCCTCCTCCGACTGAGGCGGCAGGCGCCCCGTGCGGCTCAGCAGGTGGACCTGAGGGGCGTCGCGCGCGGGCCGCAGCGTCGCGAGCCAGCGCGCGGCCAGCAACCCTAGCGCCCCCGTCCCGCCGATGACGACGGCCGCGCCAAACGCGGGCAGGGGCGCGGCCTGCCGCCTCTGGCGCGGCTGCTGCTGCATCGTCTGCTGCTGCTGCTGCTCGCCGCCGCCGCCACCGACGCGGACAAGCGGCGACACCACCACGACCTTGCCCACGTGCTTGGCCTGGCTCATCTGGCGCAGCGCCGCGGCCACCTGCGCCAGAGAGTGCGACGCCTGCGGCAGGGGCGACAGCGCCCCGGACGCCAGGCCCTGCGCCACCCTCGCCATGGCGGCGCCCAGCGCCCGCTCGGGCATAAAGTCGACGGCCACCAGCGAGTAGCGGACGTCGGGCCTGTGGTGCGCGACGGCGGCGCGGCTCCACACGTCGCGCTTGCCGATCTCGACAAAGGCGCCGCCCGGCTTGAGCAGCGACAGCGTGGCGGCCACAAAGCCCGGCGACGTGAGCGAGTTGAGCGCGGCGTCGCACCCGCCCGCCACGGCCAGGGCCTCGTGCGCGAACGCGAGGTCGCGCGAGCCGAGGGCCGCGGCCAGGGGGCCGCGGTGGCCGCGCACCAGGGCGCGCTTGCCGGGCCCGCCGGCCGTCGCGACGACCGAGGCGCGCGAGGACGCACACGCCTGCAGCGCGGCCAGGCCGACGCCGCCCGCCGCCGCGTGAACGAGGACGCGCCGCCGGCCGCCGAGTCCTCCTCCTCCCCCGCCTCCGAGCGCGTCCGCCGCCTCCCGCAGGCAGGCGTCGACCGTGATGAAGACGGTGGGCGCGGTGGCCGCCTCGGCAAAGGTCAGGTTGCCCGGCATGGGTGCCAGCGTGTGCGCGGACGCGACCACGTGCGTGCCCAGGCAGCCGGACGCGAGGCCAAAGGCGGCGTCGCCCGCGCGGAGGGGCGGCGAGGAAGAGGTGGAGGCCTCGCCCTTCGCGGTCGGCCCTGCGGCGAGCACGACCCCCGCGCAGTCGGAGCCCGGGTCTCCCGGGTCGGGCCCAGGGTACATGCCGAGCACGTTGAGGACGTCGCGGAAGTTGACGCCGACCGCGCGCACGGCCAGAAGGACGGTGCCGCTCGCGAGGGCGGGCGGGGAAGAAGGGGAGCGGGGGGCGGACGCGGTGCCGCTGACGCGGGAGGCGAGCAACAGGCGGTCGACGGCCGCGGCCGCCGCGGGCGGCAGGGGGCGCGGGCGCAGGTTGGTGAGGGCGCCCTTGCGCCGCGCGGACATCACGTAGGGTGCAGCCGCGGCCGACGCGCCCCGCGCGACCGAAAGAGCGGGCACGAGGGCCACGCCCCTGGCGGCCGCCGTGCCCGTCCCGTCTGTCTCGTCCTCGTCCTCCTCGTCGTTGTCATCCCGCGCGGCCGAGGCAAACGGCAACGAGAGCGCAAAAGCCTGGCCGCGCCGAGACGATACCTGCTCGTCCGCGCGCGTCGACGCCGCCACGCGCACGTGCGGCTGCTCCTGCGCCAGGACGCGCAGCGCGCCGCGCGCCCCCGCCGCCGCCGTGCTCGCCGAGGGGCCCTCGACACGCACCACCACGCCGCCCCTCCCGCGGCCCCGCCTCGCTCCTCCTCCTCCTCCCGCGCCTGCTGCAGCCGCCGCCGCCGCCTGCAGCAGCGCCAGCGAGGACGCGACCGAGGCCGAGGCGGCCCGCGCGCTCCTGCCGCTCACCTGCACGCAGACGCCCCTGCGCTCGCGCGCGCTGTGGCGCAGCGCCTCGTCCGCGCACCAGACCGTCTCGTACAGGAGGGGCGGCGGCGACTCGTCCTCGTTCTCGCCGCCTGCCTGCGCCGAGCGGCCGGCGCCAGCGGCGGACGAGGCAGCGGGGCGCCGCAGCGCCGTCGCGCGCGCCTCCAGCCCCAAGACGCTCAAGAGCGGGCGCCCCGAGCGGTCCATGAGCGCGTGGTCGCGCAGCGTCGACGACCGCGGCCCCGATCCCGCGGGGGGCAGCAGCGAGGAGGACCACGCGCAGCCGCGCGCCAGGCCGTCGCCGCCCGCGTCGGCGGCGCCCGAGGGCCCGCCGCCCTCCTTTTCATGCTGCTGCTGCTGCTGCTGGTCGACGAGCACGGAAAAGCAGGCGACGCTGGCGGGCACCATGGTCACCAGGATCTCACCGGCACCATCTCCCGTGGGCACCAGCGCGCCCAGCTGCAGCAGCGAGTCCAGGGCGGCCGGGTGCGCGCTGACAAAGCCATCGCGCCCGCCGTCCGCCGCACGTCCGCTGCCGCCGTCGATCGCGGCGGCCGCTGCGGCCGCCCCCGAAGCATGGCCGCGCTGCACCGAGCGCAGGCGGCGGAAGTGGGGCCCGTACTGCAGCCCGGCGTCGGCCATGCCGTTGTAGGCGCTGGTCGTGGCCAGGGGCAAAGGGCAGGCGGCGCGCGCGGCGTCTGCGCTGCCTGTCCACCGGGCCGCTCCCGCCCCTGTCGCCGCCGCCGCTGCCGCCTCGTGTTCGACCGCCAGTGTCGCCGACGCCAGCCGGCCCACCAAGTGCTGCTGCTGCTGCTGCTGCTTGGAGGCCGGCAACGACGAAGAAACGACCACCACACCCGTCTCAAGGTCCAGGGTGCATAAAAGCGTGGGAACCTGGTCTCCCGCCGCCGGCCCCAGCACGCACGGCGCGGTCAGCGCCACCGCGACGACGGCCAGCGCCGCCAACGGCTGCGCCGAGTTTCCCCGCCCTCCTGCTCCGCGCTCGGCCTCGCCGCCGGCGCCGGCGCCGCCTCCCGCTGGCTCGGCCGAGCGCAGCGCCATCGACGCCGCGCCCACCACCATCTCCAGGAAGGCGGCCGCCGGCACCAGGGCGCGCCCGCCCACGCGGTGGTCCGCCAAAAAGGCGAGCCCCGGGGCCAGCGCCAGGGGCGCCGACTCGAAACGCAGCGGGCGGGGGGCGCCCGCCGCCGCCGCCGCCGCCGGCAGAGACGCCGCAAAGCACCGCAGCATCGGGTGCTCGGGCGCCAGCAGCGGCGCGGAGCACTCGACGCGGCGCCAGGGCAGGGACGTCTGCGTACCAGCAGCAGCAGCAACAGCAGCGTCACCACCCGCAACCGCTGTCAGCAGCGCGTGCGCGTTGACGCCCGACATGCCAAAGCTGCTGGTTCCGAAAGCCGAAGCCGACAACGCCCCGCCGCCCTCGGGGCCGCCCTCGGGGCCGCCGGCCGCCAGAAATGCGAGCCCTCCGCCGCCAATCGGCAGGCGCGTCCTCGGCGCCGCCGCCAGCTTGGACGAGGATGGCGCCAGCGCCGCGCCCTGCGCGAGGGCGGCCGACACGTAGGGGTTGACCGCCCGCAAACGCAGCGGGTGCGCCTCGCGCTGCGTGAGCGCCGCGAGCGCCTGCGCCAGGCCGGCGAGGCCCGCCGACCCCTCGAGGTGGCCCGTGACGGCCTTGACGGCGCCGACGGTCAGCGGCGGCAAGGGGTCAGAAGACGCTGACGAGGAGGAGGACGAGGGGGCGCCGCGGGCCGCCGCCGCCGCCGCCACGAGCGCGGAGGCCTCGAGCGGGTCGCCGAGGGGGGTGCCGGTGCCGTGGCTGGCGCAAAAGTAGAGGCGCACAGGGCGCGCCGACGCGGACGAGGACGCGGACGGGGACGGGGACGCCGTCGACGACGCCTCGAGTAGCGCCGCGCGGATGAGGGCGCTCTGGCTCGGGCCGTTGGGCGCGGTCAGGCCGCTCGAGCGTCCGTCGCTGTTGACGGCGCTGCCGGCAAACACGGCCAGCGCGCGCTGCGGCGGCTGCGGTTGCGGATGCAGCGGCGAGGGTTCGGTCGCCAGGCCGCGGCGCCCCGCCGCCTCGTCCTCCGGCCGCAGCGACAGCAGCAAGAGCCGCTCGAGCACCGCCACGGCAAAACCCTCGCCGCGCCCGTAGCCGTCCGCCTCGGCGCCGAACGCCTTGCAGCGCCCGTCGGCCGACAGGGCGCGCACCTGCGTCATGGCGGCCGAGGCGCCCCGGGGCGCGAGGATGGCGTTGGCGCCGGCGGCCGCCGCAAAGGCGCTCTCGCCGCGCGAGACCGAGGCGGCGGCGAGGTGCGCCGCGACCAGGGACGACGAGCACGCCGTGTTGGTCGGCACGCACGGGCCCGTGAGCCCGAGCGCGTACGACAGGCGCCCGGCCATGAACGCGAGGCCGTTGCCCGTCACGGCCTGGGCGGACGCCCGGACGCCCGCGCCCGCCAGCGCCTCGCCGTACTCGCCCGACCAGATGCAGCCGACAAAAACGCCGCCGGCGGCGCCCGTCAGGGCCGCGGGGCGGCGGCCCGACGAGGCCAGCGCGGCCACGGCCTCCTCGAGCAGCACGCGCCCCTGCGGGTCCATCAGGCGCGCCTCGCGCAGCGGGATGGAGAAGGCGGCCGCGTCGAAGGCGTGCACTCCCGGAACAAAGGTGCCGAAGCGCGTCGCGACCTTGGGCTCGTGGTCGTCGGCGCCGCCCGCTGCCGCTGCCGCTGCTGCCAGAGCCGCCGCCGACGTCCCTGCCGCCGCGCCTCCTCGCGGGTGGTCGGGCGCGCGCGGGTCGTAGGCGGCGTCCGGGTCCCAGCGCGCGCGCGGAAAGGTGCGGTGCAGCTCGGCCATCGAGCCGTCGGCGCCGCCGCCCGCGTGGCGCAGGCGCGCGTGCATCTGCCCCAGCGACGACGCGCCCGCGACGCGCACCGAGAGGGCGGTGACGGCGACGACGGCGGGCGGAGGGGCGGCGGCGGCGGCGAGGGCGAGCGAGCGGGGCGCGCCGAGCGGGGGCGGCAACGTCGGCAGCACCGACGCGCCCCGCCCACCCTGCTGCGTCCTGTCCCCCTCCTCCTCGTCCTCGTGCTGGTCGCCCTCGGCCGCCATAGCCGCCGCCGCCCCGGCCACGTAGCGCGCGATCGCCTCGGTGGTGGGGTAGTCAAACACGAGCGTCTGCGGCAGGCCCGGCAGGCCGAGCTCGGCTGACAGGCCGTTGCGCAGCTCGGTGGCGCCGAGGCTGTCGAGCCCGGCCTCCATGAGGGGCTCGTCCGGCGCGACGTCGCGGCCGACGACGGCGGCGGCGGCCGCGGCGACGACGGCGCGGGCGGAGGGCAGGGTGAGGGGGCCGCCGCTTGGGGCGCGGGACCCGCGGGCGGCGGCGGATGGCGGGCGCGGCGAGGCCAAAACGCCGGCGCGCCCCTCGTGCTGTTGCTCAGCAAACGCCGCAAAGAGCGGCGGCACGGGCCCGCGGGGGCCAAAGCGGCTCAGGAAGACGCTCCACTCGAAAGGCACGGCGGCGATGGCGGGAGCGGCGGAGCCGCTGAGGACGGCAGAGAGGGCCGCGAGCCCATGCGCGGGCGACACGAGCGCCATGCCCGTCCGCGCGACGCGCGCGGCCGTCTGCGCGTCGGCCGCCGCCATGCCGCCGCCCAGCCACGCGCCCCACTGCACGCTCACGCACGCGCGTCCCGCGCGCTGCTCCTCGCGCGCGGTCCTGTCCAGCCACGCGTTCGCCGCTGCGTAGTTGGCCTGGCCGGGCGCGCCCAGGAGCGACGCCACGGACGAGAAGAAGACCTGCGAGGCGAGCGGGGCGCCCGCTGACAGGGCGGCGGCTCGCCAGCGCTCGAACGCGGCCGACTTGGCGGCCGAGGTCGCGCGGGCGCCCGCGAGCGTCTGGTTGGGCAGGGTGGCGTCGGCGAGCACGCCGCCCGCGTGCAGCAGGAGTAAGGGGCCGGCGTTGGCGGACGAGGCGGCGGCGCGCTCGAGCGCCGCGCGCGCGTCGGCCGCGCTGCCCGCGTCGCAAGCCTGCGCCGTCAGCAGCAGGGGCGGCGCGAGGCTCGCGGCGTCCTCCTCCGACTGAGGCGGCAGGCGCCCCGTGCGGCTCAGCAGGTGGACCTGAGGGGCGTCGCGCGCGGGCCGCAGCGTCGCGAGCCAGCGCGCGGCCAGCAACCCTAGCGCCCCCGTCCCGCCGATGACGACGGCCGCGCCAAACGCGGGCAGGGGCGCGGCCTGCCGCCTCTGGCGCGGCTGCTGCTGCATCGTCTGCTGCTGCTGCTGCTCGCCGCCGCCGCCACCGACGCGGACAAGCGGCGACACCACCACGACCTTGCCCACGTGCTTGGCCTGGCTCATCTGGCGCAGCGCCGCGGCCACCTGCGCCAGAGAGTGCGACGCCTGCGGCAGGGGCGACAGCGCCCCGGACGCCAGGCCCTGCGCCACCCTCGCCATGGCGGCGCCCAGCGCCCGCTCGGGCATAAAGTCGACGGCCACCAGCGAGTAGCGGACGTCGGGCCTGTGGTGCGCGACGGCGGCGCGGCTCCACACGTCGCGCTTGCCGATCTCGACAAAGGCGCCGCCCGGCTTGAGCAGCGACAGCGTGGCGGCCACAAAGCCCGGCGACGTGAGCGAGTTGAGCGCGGCGTCGCACCCGCCCGCCACGGCCAGGGCCTCGTGCGCGAACGCGAGGTCGCGCGAGCCGAGGGCCGCGGCCAGGGGGCCGCGGTGGCCGCGCACCAGGGCGCGCTTGCCGGGCCCGCCGGCCGTCGCGACGACCGAGGCGCGCGAGGACGCACACGCCTGCAGCGCGGCCAGGCCGACGCCGCCCGCCGCCGCGTGAACGAGGACGCGCCGCCGGCCGCCGAGTCCTCCTCCTCCCCCGCCTCCGAGCGCGTCCGCCGCCTCCCGCAGGCAGGCGTCGACCGTGATGAAGACGGTGGGCGCGGTGGCCGCCTCGGCAAAGGTCAGGTTGCCCGGCATGGGTGCCAGCGTGTGCGCGGACGCGACCACGTGCGTGCCCAGGCAGCCGGACGCGAGGCCAAAGGCGGCGTCGCCCGCGCGGAGGGGCGGCGAGGAAGAGGTGGAGGCCTCGCCCTTCGCGGTCGGCCCTGCGGCGAGCACGACCCCCGCGCAGTCGGAGCCCGGGTCTCCCGGGTCGGGCCCAGGGTACATGCCGAGCACGTTGAGGACGTCGCGGAAGTTGACGCCGACCGCGCGCACGGCCAGAAGGACGGTGCCGCTCGCGAGGGCGGGCGGGGAAGAAGGGGAGCGGGGGGCGGACGCGGCGCCGCTGACGCGGGAGGCGAGCAACAGGCGGTCGACGGCCGCGGCCGCCGCGGGCGGCAGGGGGCGCGAGCGCAGGTTGGTGAGGGCGCCGCGCGGCTGCGCCGACAGCACGTAAGGCGCCTCGGAATCCTCCTGCGCCGCGCGTGCGCTCGGCAGCAGCGCCGGGGTGAGCTCGGCGCCCGCGGCGCTCAAGCGGCCGTAGCCGTCAAACCGCTCCGCTTGCGCCGCCGCAGCCGCCCCCACGCGCACGCCAAACGCTGCGCCCGCGGGTCCCGTCTGGCTGGCCCGCACGCGCACGGCCGGGAAGAGCTCCTGGGCCGCCGAGCGCAGGGCGCCAGAGGCGGCCGCGCTCGCGGCCGAGAAAGAGGCGGCCACGTCCTGCGGGCCGAGCAGGAGCTCGAGCGAGGCCGAGCCGCCTCCCTCGCCGCCCCCGTTCCTCGATGCCGCCGCCGCCGCGTTGGCCGCCTCTAGCACGCGCGCGACGGCCGGCGCGACCGAGCGGCCGCCGCGCCGCGGAACCAAGAGGGTCGCCGTGGAACGTGCGGCGGCCCGAGCTGCTGATGTTGTCGAGGTCGCCGGCTCTTGCACCTGCCAGGACAGCTCGTACAGCAGGCGAGGCAGCGAGGGCGGCTGCTGCTGCTGCTGCTGCTGACGCGTCGAACCGGCTCTGGCTGCCGTCGCAGCAGTGCCCGCCGCTCGAGACACCAGCCCAAACAGCAGGGCCCCGGGCGGCGCCATGACGTCGCCTCCAACCTGCGCGAGCATGATGTCGCGCACGAGCTCGCGCGCGCGGGACCCGCCGCCGCCTGCGGACGAAGCGGGGGAGGGCGCGGCGACGGCGACAAGGTCAGACGGCGACGGCGCCAACAGCGGAGCCGAGAGGGCGCCCGGCGCGAGCAGCAGCCGCAGCGCCGCAGGCACAAACGTCCTCGGCTCGGCTCCCGTGCCTTCCGACGAAGGAGAGCCGACTGCCGCCCCGAGCTGCAGCGCCGCGTCCAAGGCCGCCGGGTGCGCAAGCACGTAGGCGCCGCCGTGGCCCTCGGCGCCAGGAAGGTCGGCCGACGCCGGCGGAGAGGCGGCGACGCGGCCGACGGCCTCGCGCCCGCTCGCCCTGGCGCCCCCGCGCACGAGGCGGAACGCGGGGCCGTAGCGCAGCCCCGCTTGCTCGAGCCCCGAGTAGAGCGAGCGGCTGGAGAGGACGCGCGAGCCAGAGCCGGCCGCCGCTGAGGCGGCGGCGCGCTCGAAGAGCAGGAGCGACGGCGGCGAAGAAGAAGAAGAAGAGGGAGCGAAAGCGGCGGCGGCAGCGGAAGAGACGGCCGACACGCGCGCGCGGGCGTGCGTCGTCATCGTCCCGGCCTCAGAAGAAGCCGAAGTGCTAAAGACGCGCACGCTGCCGTCCAGGCCGAGAGAGATGAGCAGTTGCTGCTGATCTTGCGCCGCCCCGAGGACGAGCGGCGACAGGAACGCGGCGTCGGCCAGCGCCAGGCGCCGCGCGGCCGCCTCCTCTGTCGCCGCCGTAGCCGACGCCGACGCCTTGCTTCCGGCGCCGCCGCCGCCGCCCGCCGACGACGACAGGAGAAGCGTCGAGGCAGACGCCATGGCGGCCTCGAGGAAGAACGCGCCGGGCACCACGACGCCCAAGGGGCCGACGACGTGGTCGCGCAGCCACGCAAGAGCCGGGGCAGAGCCGACCCCTCCGAGCGCGATGGCAAACGTGGCCGCGCTCGCCGCCGCGCCCGCCTCGTCGCCGCCCCCGAGCGGCGTCGGCCACCGCTGCGGGCCGCCGAGCGCGAGCAGCGCGCCCGCCAGCAGCGAGCTCGCCGGCGGCAGGACGTGCAGGTGCGCGCGCCGCATCGCGAGCGAGGACGGATCGCGCGCCGTGGAGCTCGACGGCGCCCGGGCAAAGCCCGCCTCGTCAAAGGCGGCGAGCAAGAGGTGCGCGTTGGACCCGGAAAAGGCATAGCTCGAGACGCCAAAGGAGAGCGCGGCGGCCGCCGCCGAGGAAGCAGACGAGGACGGCGCCGACGACGAGGGCGCGCCGCGCGGCTGCCGCGGCAGGCTGACGGCGCGCGGCGCCCCGCTGCCGCCGCCGGCGAATCCCCCTCCGCGCCGCGCGAGCAGCGCCGACTCGGCCATCGGGTTGACCGCGCGCAGGTGCAGCACGGGCATCGCCGCGCGCAGCGAAGAGGCGCGCAGCGCCGCCAGCGCGCCGACCAGGCCGGCGCTCGGCTCGGTGTGGCCGTAGGCGCTCTTGGCCGCGCCGACCGTCAGAGGCAGGAGCGTCCGGGCGGCGCCGTGCGAGGTAGGGGGGCCCTTCGGCCGGCGCAGCAGCGCCGCGGCCAGCGACCCGGCCTCGACGGCGTCGCCCAGGGACGTGCCCGTTCCGTGCAGCTCGATGCCGTGCGGGAGCGAAAAGGCGAACGAGGAGGGGGAGGATACGGGGGACGGCCAAGACGGCGACGCCGGCGCCGACGCCTCCCTGAGCGCCGCGAGCACGACCGCCGCCTGGGCCGGGCCGCTCGGCGCCGTCAGGCCCGAGCTCGCGCCGTCCTGGTTGGCGGCGCTGGCGAGCAAGACGCCGACGGGGGCGGGCTCGTCCCGCTCAGGCGGCTGCTGGTGCCGCCCGCGCCCGCTCCCGCTCCCGCCGCTCTGCGACGCCGCCGTCGTCAGCAGCAGCGCCGCGAGCGCCTCGCCGCGCACGTACCCGTCGGCGGATGAGTCGAACGTCCTGCAGCGCCCCTCGGGAGACAGCATCCCCGACACGGCAAACATGGCCGAAAGCGCGGGCGTGAGCACGAGCTTGACGCCCGCGACCATCGCCGACGAGGAAGCAGAGCCGGCCGACCCGCCGCCGTCGTCGCCCTGCCCGCGCAGAGCCTGCGCGGCCAGGTGCGCGGCGATCGCGCTGCTCGAGCAGGCCGTGTCCACCGACACGCACGCGCCCGTGAGGTCGAACGCAAAGCTGACGCGCCCCGCGGCCGTCGAGAGGGCCGAGCCCGTCGCGGAGTAGGCGCCGATGGGCGTGTGCGCCTCGGCCAGCGAGGCGTAATCCGGGGTCGAGATGCCGACAAAGACGGCGCAGCCGGAGGGCGACGAGGCCGACGGCGAGCTCGCGCCGGCGGCGCCCTGCCCGCCGCCGCCGCCGCCGCCGCCCTCTCCGCCCTGCGCGACCTCGCCCGCCCGGCGGCGCCCCATCAGGTCGGGCCGGCGCCACCGCAGCTGCGCCGCCGCCTCGAGGAGCAGGCGCTGCTGCGGGTCGCACATGGCCGCCTCCTGCGGAGACATGCCAAAGGCGCGCGCGTCAAACGAGACGGCCGAGCGCGCGGGGCCGCGAAGCCACGCGCCAAAGCGGGGCGGCGGAGGCGGGTGGGACGAGGCCGAGGCGGCGGCGGCAGAGGCGCCGAGGCGCCAGCGCTCGACGTCCCAGCGCTCGTGCGGGACGGGGATCACGGCGTCCTCGAGGTTTGGCGTCGCCGGCTGGTTGTTGAGGCGGCCGCCGCCAAAGGCGTGCGGCAGGCGCTCGGCCGTGGCGGCGATCAAGATGGTGGCGGTCGCTGCCGCCGAGCGCGGGGACAGGCGCAGCGCGGGGACAGGCGCCCGCGGCAGCGGCAGCAGCAGCAGGGAGGGCGTCTCGCCCGCCGCGGCGACGGCAACGGGGCCGAGGCCCTGCTCCACCCCGACGTCGTCTCCCGCCTGCGCCGCCATCAGCTCGCGCGTGAGCAGCTCCACGATGGCCGACGACGTGGGGGCCTCGAAC
>Ga0209390_10002884_pt1 | contig 29064 bp, 30 predicted proteins | sample BON01_FD_187212 | JGI IMG/M metagenome (GOLD analysis project Ga0209390, IMG submission 187212) | Freshwater microbial communities from Lake Bonney liftoff mats and glacier meltwater in Antarctica - BON-01 (SPAdes) (version 2) | ecosystem: Environmental > Aquatic > Freshwater > Ice > Glacier...
TTAATATCTTTGGTATGTAGCATTTTTAGCGTATTGGAATTACGCCTTTAAGATACTGAAATTTAGCGACTTAAAGGAATAAAAATGCTACTTTTTTTATTCTTTTTCTCTTTGTTTTCAAGGGGTATTGACCTGCGAAACTTGAGTTCATAATTTGCGTACGCTTTTAGAAAACAAATTAATTCGTGGAAATTCGTGTAATTCGTGGCGAAAATTTTTAGAAGTTAAAGCGAGATGCACTAAAGTACATGTTTTAAGGTTAACTGCGCCAAATAAACCTTTTGGAAAGATACTACAAGCTTCCACATACAATGAAACAAAATATTATTAAAGCGATAAAATTATATTATGGAGACAAACCAGTTGCTTTATTTGTGGAAAAGCTAGATCAAAACGCACATGCAATGAACTTTGTATTTAATAAAATTTCACAATTATTTAGTACTGCAAAAATTGAAAATTTCGAGAAATTACCAGCAAAACATCCAGAACGCCGAAGGTTTGCTAAACTTTTTAAAGAATTGAATATGTATTTAGTAGCATTGTTGTTCGATTAAAACTTTTTACTGAATCTAGTTCAGCACAAGTCAATTTCAGTAACATCAATAAATAGTATAGTTTAACGTCTTTTTTAAATAGTAGCTTGAATTCGGAGTTCACTTTAAAAAGACAATTAAATGCAATTTCTATTTTAAAAAATCGCTATTTTTCAGATAGTTAGAGTCAAGTCCTGTTTCCTGCTTCAACAAAGTGAAACGGTCTTGATTCTTTTATCGAACAACAATGATTTAATTCTGATAAATATAAACTTCCGTAGCTCCTAAACCATATTTCTGATAGGAAGCATCGTAAAATTTAACGTTATAATTGCCTAATAAAAAATCCAATTCCTTTTTTAAAACGCCTTCTCCTCTACCGTGGATAAAAACAATTTTAGAAATTCTTTTGCTAATTGCATATTCTAATTTTCGTTTTGCGGTATCCATTTGTAGCGATAACATATCGTAATTATCTAAACCTCGTGTCGATTTTACTAATTGATTGATATGCAAATCAACTTCCAGAATTACTTCATTTTTCTCTTTTATAAAAGCCGATTTCTTTTTTACTTTTTCTGATTTTTTTTCTGATAAGAAAGGACTATCAACATCTGCAAACTTGGACATTTCATATTGACTTTTACCAATCTTTACCAATTCTTTTTCTAAAAAAGTAAACTGCATTCCGTCACTATCCTCAATAGTAATTTCATTACCATTAATTTTTACAACTTTTCCAGACAAAACATCATCTAAAACAGCAACTTTATGACCAATTTCTAAACGCATTCTTAACTTTTAATTAATTTAAAATGAAGATATTCTCCTTAAATTTACTGCAAAAATAAGCTATGATTTTGATTTCTGAAAACAGTACAAAGAATTTTTTCGAAAAAGCATTTAAAAAAGCAGAAATTACTTCTGGTAGAAAAAAATTATTAACTCAAATTGCAGAAAAAATTACTTCTGAATATGAAAAAGACGCTAAAATAAATTTGAATTTTATTTGTACACACAATTCCAGAAGAAGTCAATTAGCACAAGTTTGGGGATTTTTTGCTGCTCAATATTTCGATTTAAAAACTATTTATTCTTTTTCTGGCGGAACAGAAACTACCGCTTTTCATAGAAATACGGTAAGAACATTGCAAAAAGCTGGATTTACATTTAATTTGGTAGAATTTTCTCATCAAAATCCAAGATATTTAATTTCTTATAAAGGCACAAATACTTCTATTATTGGATATTCTAAATTGTTTGATGACCAAAAAAATAACAGTCCCTTTGTCGCCATTACAACTTGTGATACTGCTGATGTAAACTGCCCAAATGTTCCGCAGGCAATTCATAGATTCCATTTGCCATTTGTAGATCCAAAATATTCAGATAAAACAGAACAAAAAGAAAAAGTTTATCTGCAAACGAATAAGAAGATTGCGGCAGAAATATTTTTCTTATTTAGAGAAATCAAAAAAATAGTTACTTAAATCTTCAAATCTCGATCATAAGGAATGCTATTCAAAATATGATTGATTGCATTAACCCTAGCTTCTGTTTTTCTGTTTGCTCTAATAATTTTCCATGGAGAAGTTTCTTTGTTTGTTTTCTCAAACATTGCATTTTTATATTCTGTGTATTGTTCCCAAAGTTCTTGAGCTCTTTCATCTAACTTTGACATTTTCCATTGTTTTAAAGGGTCTCCTTTAATTTCATCGAAACGTTTTGCTTGCTCTTTTTTGGAAATAGACATGTAAATTTTTACCAAATGAATGCCTGATTCTAAAATCATACGCTCAAATTCGTTTACCTGATTCATAAAAACATGATATTCCTCTTGTGTACAAAATTCATTTACAGGTTCCACTACTGCCCTATTATACCAACTCCTATCAAACAAAACAATTTCACCTGCTTTTGGGAATTGCTCTACATAACGCTGAAAATACCATTGGGTTTGCTCATCTTCCGTTGGTTTTGGTAATGCAACAATTCTCATAAAACGTGGATTAATACGCTCTGTAATTCTACGGATTGCACCACCTTTTCCCGCTGCATCTCTTCCTTGAAAAATAATAATAATTCGCTCATTTTCATTAATTGCCCATTTTTGCAGACGAATTAATTCCGTTTGTAATTTTTTTAACTTTCGCTCATAATCTACATAGCGTAAAGCTTTTTCTGGATTTAAAGGTTCTTTAGACATTAAAGCAAAAAGTCCTTTATTAGTATTTAATTTTTTAATATCGCTATCAGATAAATTCTTTATCATAATTAATCCATTTGTAAGTTAGAACGGTAATAACGCATCACAATATTTGGGTCTGGCGCTAAAATCGTTTTGGTAGTTCCTTTATTTTCATAATCAAATTGAGACAATACATAACGTATCGCTTCTTTTCTTGCAATCTTTTTGTCGTTGGTTTTTATAATCATCCATGGACAATAAGAGGTATGTGTTTTACTAAACATTTCGTCTTTACAAAACGTGTATTTGTTCCATAATTCTTGTCCTTTCTGATCTACAGGACTAAATTTCCATCTTTTTAGAGGATTATTTTTACGTTCTTCAAATCTTTTAAATTGCTCATCTTTAGTTATTGACAACCAAAATTTAATAATAATTACGCCGTCTTCATACATCATGTGTTCAAATTCTGGAACTTGTACTAAAAAATCTTTGTATTGATGATCTGTACAAAAACCCATTACAGGTTCTACAACTGCTCTGTTGTACCAACTTCTGTCAAAAAAAACGATTTCTCCTGGATTTGGCAACTCTTTTATATACCGTTGAAAATACCATTGCCCTTTTTCTACACTCGTCGGTTTGTTTAAAGCGACCAATCGTGTAGAACGCGGATTCAAATGTTCCATAAAACGTCTAATATTTCCACCTTTTCCTGCGGCATCTCTTCCTTCAAAAACTACTGCGATTCGTTTGTTGTGCTTAACAATCCAATGCTGCAATTTTACCAATTCAATTTGCAACAAACGCAACTCTTCTGCATACGCTAATTTGACTTCTACTTTATCTATAGTAATTTCTTTTTCTTTTAATAATGCCCGTAATTCATCTTTTGAATGTAAATTTTCAAACTCTTCTGCATTAATTTTAATTGTTCTTGTCATACAAAAATATATATGCACTAAAATAAGAAAATTGCCAAAAAAAAGCCTTTTTTATTGAACTAATTTTATATTTGTTGTCGATGAAAAAAAAACTTATAATTCTCTTTTTATTACTATCATCTGTAATTTTCTCTCAAGAGAAATTTTCTAAAGAATTTAGTATTTTATCAGATAATGATTTGTACGTATCTCTCTATAATGATAGGTATTACACCAATGCGTTATTTTTATCTTATAAATATTTGTCTGCTAAAAAATCAGAAAAATTACATAAAAAAATTATAGAATGGCAAATTGGTCACGAAATGTATTCGCCATACAAAGCAGTTGTTTCGAATGTTTTTTTGCATGACAGACCTTTTGCAGCGTATTTATATGGCAGTTTTAGCTACGATCTTGTGTATAAAAATCATCAAAATTTAAAAACTGAAATTCAACTTGGCCTTATTGGTAAACATGCCTTTGGAAGAGAATTACAAAATTTTGTACACGATATTTATGGTTTTGAGAGAGCCGTTGGATGGGATTTTCAAATAAAAGATGCGCTTGCTTTAAATTTTAATGCCGATTACATAAATCATATTGGCATGAATTCTACTGAATATGTCGATTTTAATGTAATAGGAAAAGCAAGAGTAGGTACTGTTTATACAGACCTTGCGGTGGGTTTTGTTAGCAGATTCGGACTTATAAAACTTACCGATATTGCAAATTCCATCGCTTTTGGAACAAATATTAATGATGGAAATACTGATTTCTCAAGAGAATTAGAAGCTTTTGTTTATGTAAAACCAATGGTGCATGGCGTTCTTTATGATGCAACCTTACAAGGCAGTTTTTTAAATACCGGAAGCCCTGTAACGAAAAATCCTTATGCTGTAAAATTTGAGTTGGAAGTTGGCTTGCAGTTTACTTTAAATCGCGTTAATTTTGGTTACATTATTAATTATCAAACTAATAAAACAGATAATTTAAATTTTAATACTGGAAACACTTTTGGGCGAATTTCACTTGCCTATTTAATTCGCTAATCTTTAAAATACTGGTTTTCAAAACCAATTAAATACAACTTTTCTTGTGCTCTTGTAATTGCGGTATATAACCATCTAAAATAAGCCGTAGATACACCTTCTGGTAAATACGGTTGCTCTACAAAAACAGTTTTCCATTGTCCTCCTTGAGATTTGTGACACGTAATTGCGTAAGAGAATTTTACTTGTAATGCATTAAAATACTTGTTGCTCTTTATCGCTAAAAATTGTTTGTATTTCGATTTTTCATGCGCATAATCTTCTTTTACAGCTTGGTATAATTTATTGGACTCTTCGTAAGTTAAAGACGGACTTTCACTAGACAATGTATCTAATAAAAGTACGGTTTCAAAAGGTTGCATGTCTGGATAATCAATCATTCTAATGGTTACTTCGGCAAATTTGAATCCGTATAATTCTTTGGTTGATGAAATTCGCAAAATCTCACAAATATCTCCGTTTGCAATAAAACCTGCGGCGGATGTTTCTGGAAGCCAATAATAATTGTTTTTTACGATCATAATATAATCTCCAGAAGAAATTTCACTTTCTTGTCCTCGAATTCTATATCTTATTTGGTCGTTGTATTGATTTGCTCTCTTATTAGAGCGCACTATAAATGCCGTATCTTCTACTTCATTATTGTCATAACAACTAGAAATTGCTTCTTCTATATCATAACCATCTGTTAATCTTATAATGTCTGGAAAGTTTAAATTAAATTTAAAATCAGTCGTATTATTATCAATAAGTAAACGTAATTGTGTTGCATTTGCAAGAATTCCAGAATTTTCATGCTGTCGCATCACTTCATCTAATTCAATTTCTTGCACATTTCTGCCGAAACTGTAGGTCAGTTTTTCTATGCTTAAAGCTGGACTTAAATCCAACTTTACAGGAGGTAATTGTGCAGTATCACCAATAAAAACAATTTTACAGTTTTTGCCCGAATAGACATAATTGATTAAATCACTCAATAAAGAACCATTTTCAAAAAGTTTTGCATTTTGCTGAATATCGGGAATCATAGAAGCTTCGTCAACAATAAAAATTGTATTTGTATGTTTATTGGGTTGCAAAACAAAACTAACACCACCATTGGATTCTTTCTTCGGAAAATAAATTTTTTTATGGATGGTAAACGCTGGTTTTTTTGAATAAACCGCAATAACCTTTGCTGCACGTCCTGTTGGCGCCAATAAAACAGATTTTTTACTCGCTTTTCCCAAACTATTTACAAACGTACTTATTGTGGTGGTTTTTCCCGTTCCTGCATATCCTTTTAATAAAAAAAGAGCATCTTTATCTTCAGAAAATATAAAATCTGAGAGCTGTTTGAATAATTCTTGCTGTTTTACAGTAGGTAAATGTGGAAATTTTTGGACTATTTCCCTATAAAAATCAGCTGGTTTAGTTATCATATAAAATTAAAGTAGTAAAGATACATCGATTTATGCATAAAAGTTTTTATGATAAAAAAAAAATTGTAGATTTGCGATAAGACTATTAAAAAAAAATATCAAATGGCATTATTAGGAATGATTTTGGCAGCTGTTTTAGTTGCAGTACTTGTGGCTTATCTAGTTGTTAAGTTTTTACCGCTAAATTTAAGATGGATAGTATCTATCTTATTATTGGTTTTAACCGTTTTCTTGGGTTCCAAGATTTATAACGGTATTATGAAACCAATTGAATTTAACAAAACGAAAAAAGTAAAATTTGCTAAAATTGTTGAAAGTTTAAAAATAATTAGAGATGCAGAAATTAAATATTACGAAGCGACTGGTAGATATACCAAAGATAAAAATGCTTTAATCAGTTTTATTGATACTGCTAAATTAGCATTGACAGAAACAAAAACTATTGTTATTAAAGTAAACAAAGGTTCTGCAAGAGCACCAATTATGGTCGATGAAGAAAAAAGAGTAACTGACACTACCGGCTATGAACCTGTAATTAAATATTTTGAAGGTAGAAATTACAAAAATATGTTTAAAGTTCCTGGATTGGAAGGACAAGAATTTGATATCCAAACAGGAGAAATTGAAAAAGTACAAGGATTAAGAGTACCAACTTTTGAAGCGAAAGTAGAAAAGAAATTAATTCTTGCTGGAATGGATAATTCTTTAGTAAAACAAGAATTAGAAAGAATTGAAACAGACGAAATTAAAGGCGAATATATCTCTGTAGGTTCTTTAAATGAAGTATCTACAAATGGAAACTGGCCTCCTTTTTATGACAAAGCAGATCGTACAGGAAATAAAGATTAATAAATCTTTACACAATATCAATTCAAGAAATTTATCCATCCAATTTAGTTTGGATGGATTTTCTTTTTGTATCTATTCTCAAGAACAAAAAGTAACTGATTTTGTTTCTTACACTTTTGAGAAAAAAGTGGATAATCCCATGGAATTACTTCAAGAAATTGAACGTATTTTTGTTGCAGAAAAGTTGTTGCAACAAGATTTTGAATCTGTTTTGGTAATTCATCAAAATGAATTGTCTTCTTTTGTCCCTGCTGATTATTTTGATGAAAATAAATTAGCCGACTATTTAAAATACAACATCAAAGTTTTACAAACCGATTTTATTGCTTTTGATACCATCGATAAAATCTCGGCAAAAAATGTTTATATCCCTTACGTAAACATCAATAATTATTTATTTCAGAATTTTGGCGCGTTTGAATATAAACATCATTTAACTATTTTGATAGATAAATTGATGCGAGAAAATTCGACAGAAAAAAAATGCTATGTAAATGTTTGTAAAAGCACTTTTGATGTCATACTAATTGAAAATGATAATTTATTATTTTCAAACACATTTACCTACCAAACCGAACAAGATTTTATTTATTATTTATTGTTTGTTGCAGAGCAATTAAAGTTAGATTTAGAAACTATTTTAGTTATTTTAATTGGTGAAATTGATTCAAAATCTGACTTGTACAAAATAGCTTTCACCTACATTAGAAACATTGATTTTATTTCTAATAATTCGTCTTTTTTTGACGATGAAAAACAACTTTTACAACACCAAAATTATACGTTAATTAATTAGATGAGAATTATTTCAGGAAAATACAAAGGAAGAAGAATTACTGCCCCTAAAAAATTGCCAGTTCGTCCAACCACAGATATGGCAAAAGAAGCATTGTTTAATATTTTAAATAATTCGTATTATTTGGATAGTATTTCTGTGATTGATTTATTTTCTGGAACAGGAAATATAAGTTACGAATTTGCATCAAGAGGAACAAAACAAATTTATGCAGTAGATGGAGATTATGGATGTGTAAAATTCATTAATGAAACATCAAAAGAGTTCGATTTTAACATCAATGTACTAAAAAGTGATGTATATAAGTTCTTGGAGAAATCGTCTTTAAAAGCGGATGTTATTTTTGCAGATCCTCCTTATGATTTTGAAACTGAAAAGTTCATAAAAATTATTGACCAAATTTTCGAACGAAATTTACTAAACGAAGAAGGCACTTTAATAATAGAACATTCCAAACACACTATTCTAACGGATCATCTAAAATTTAATTCTTCTAAAAAATACGGAGGAAATATGTTTAGTTTTTTTAAAATGGAAAGTACTACAAAATAAAAAATCTTAAAAAGTTGACACGTATTTCACAGATCTCACTAAAATTTTCACATAGTTTATCCGTGTAAATCCGCAAAATCTGTGTTAAAAAAATTAATACTTATATGATATAGCTATTTCCTAATCGAAAAAGTTCTACAGCAAGGAAGTAATAAGATCTTCAATAGTAATTCCTTCTGCTTCTGCCTTGTAGTTTTTTACAATTCTGTGCGATAAAATAGGAATTGCAACCGCTTTCACATCTTCTATATCCGGAGAATATTTTCCGTGAACAACGGCGTATGCTTTTGCGGCTAAAATTAAATTTTGTGAAGCTCTTGGTCCTGCTCCCCAATCCAAATAGCTTTTTACCAATTCTGTAGCTTGGGCGGATTTTGGTCTGGTTTTACCTACTAATTTCACAGCATATTCAACGACATTATCTGTAACAGGAATTTTACGAATTAATTGCTGAATTTCAATAATTTCTGCTGGAGAGAAAAGCGAATTTATAGATTGATTTACATTCGAAGTGGTCTTTTTTACAACTTGAACTTCTTCTTCAAAGGTTGGATAATCCAAAAAGATAGAAAACATAAATCGATCTAATTGCGCTTCTGGTAAAGGATACGTTCCTTCTTGCTCAATAGGATTTTGAGTTGCCAAAACAAAAAAAGGCAAATCTAATTTGTAATGATTCCCTGCAATAGTTACAGAACGCTCTTGCATTGCTTCTAATAAAGCAGCTTGCGTTTTTGGTGGTGTTCTGTTAATTTCATCCGCTAAAATAATATTGGAGAAAATTGGACCTTTTATAAATTTAAACTGTCTGTTTTCATCTAAAATTTCGCTTCCTAAAATATCTGATGGCATTAAATCTGGCGTGAACTGAATTCGTTTAAAACCCAATCCCAGCGCGTCAGAAACAGTATTTACTAACAACGTTTTTGCCAAACCAGGAACGCCGATTAAAAGTGAATGTCCACCACAAAAAATAGAAAGCAATACAAAATTTACAGCTTCTTGCTGACCAACAATTATTTTACCTATTTCTTGTTGAAGTTGTGTGTACTTTTTTACTAAATTATCTGCGGCAATTACGTCTGACATTATTTACTTATTTCTTTTTTCCAATTTTTATCAAACGTACATTTACTGTTTTCCTCACTTAATTTAATGTATGTTTCTTTAATTTTATCTTTTGCCCATTTGGTAATCGATTCCTCTTTCTTTTTTTGAAGTGCTAAACTTTGTATTTTCTCATAATCTTGCACTAAATCTGCAATATGAGTATCTGTTTTATCCTTAATAATAAGAAACTTAAACATCTTCTCTCCTTCTCTTGTTTGGTCATAAAAAGCAGGTGTCATTTCACCCATTTTCAAATCGTTTACCCTTGCATATAAAGCAGGATCCATTCTTGTTAAATCGAAAGTTGTTTCACCTGTTGGCCCATAAATCAACAAACCATTGTTGTTTTTTGTCTCTCTATCTTCAGAATATTTTTTTACCGCTTCTTCAAACGTTATTTTACCATCTTTAATTTCTTGAATTATAGCTTCAACTTTGGTTTTAGTTTCTTTTAACGTTTCATCTTCTATCTTTGGTTGCATTAAAATATGAGATGCAATTCTTGTATTTCCTTTAACTTCATGCAATTGCATAAGATGGTATCCAAAATCTGATTTAAAAGGATCTGATACTTCATTTATATCTAAAGAAAATGCTGTTTCTTTAAATTCCTTAATTAATGCAGCATCTTTAGTAATTGTATATTTTCCGCCATTTTGAGTAACACCAGGATCATCAGAATTTATAATTGCTTTTAAACGAAAACTTGATCCTTCTTCTATTTCTTTTTTTAGTTCGTTTAATTTATCAATAATTCGCTTATTTTCTTCTTCTGTTGGTTTGGTGTACAAAACAATTTGCGCCATTTCAATTTCTGCTTGAAATTCTGGCAATTCTCCTTTATCTTTTAATCCATTAAAATACAAACGAACTTCTTCTGGAGTAACGTCAATTTTTTCTGTAAGATTTTGTTGCTCTTTCTGTATAAGTAAATTTTCTTTTTCAATGGTAAATAATTCTGTCCTAAAATCTTCTAAATCATTAAAACCATATTCAGCAATCATTTTTTCTTCAGAACCCCATTGTTGTTGAAAGTAAGCTATATTTCTATCTACTTGTTGATTAACCTGTTGATCTGTAACTGTAACACTATCAACAACTGCATGATGCGAAAGTAATTTTTGCATCATTAATTGTTCTAACATTTCACAATCACTAATTTTAATTCTACCCTCTGTATTTTTTTCAACTTCTTGTTTAAATTTTGATATGTCTGAATCTAACACAATATTTTTTCCAACAACAACACTAACACCATCAATTTTAACTTGTGCATTTGTTTTTTGAGCTATTGTAGCTGTTAATACAACTATAAAAAGGAGTTTAATATATTTCGAAACTTTTGTTTTGTGTGGCATCTTTGAGTATTATTTTTTCTATTTCTCTTACTAATTCTAATTTTCTTTTGTGTAAAACAAGTTGTTTAATGGTTGATGTAATATACCCTTTTGGTGCAATATCTCCTCTATTTAATACATCTTTTACAGCGACCAAATATAAGTCTATTGCATTCTCTTTTTCAATGAATTTAGATTTTTTTATCAGTTTATCCCTTGAAATAGGGATTTTTAACATAACATTATCTAATGGTTGCCAAACAGAATCATTTAAACTCATTTGCTGAAAATTAAATTCTTCCATCTGCAAATATTCTACACTTTTAATATCTCCCAATTGAAAAGCTTTAATAATTTTCTTCTCATTTTTTAAATCGGCATTAATATGTATGTATTTTATTTGTATTAATGTTTCGTTTAATTTAAAATTTTGCTCATTTCTTTGATAATAATCTGTAATCTCATTATTACTTACAATAGTATCTAATTGTTGTTTAATTAAACGCTCTTTGTAATTATTAATTAATAAACTCTCTTTATATTTAGTCACTAATTGGTCAATAATCTCAAAAGATTCTTTAGTCACATTTTCTTGTGATCTTTGTAGCATTAATTCTTTTAGTGCCCAATCTTTTATAAAACTTTGAACAATAACTAAACTGTCTTCTACCGCATAATTTACAGGAAATAATTCTTTAATATCATCTTCATAAAGAAATTTACTATTGGCTTTTGCAATTGCATTTTTTTTAATTGGTTCTTCTTTTTTGAGCGCTTTAATATAATCGCAAGAAGCGAAAATAGACACAAATAGAAGTAACACAATTTTTTTCATTCCAATTAATTATTTCTTCTTTTCGTAATATCCAATAAGCTTTCGAAGTGCTTTTTTGTTTATTTTAATTTTATTTTTAGCTTTTAAATTAGCAATCCACTGCTCGTCTAAATAATCTTGATACTTATTAATTACTTTTCCTTTTGCATCGTCTAAATTCTTAACATCAAATTTTGATATGTTTTCTTCAAAATAATTTTGTAGAGCCAAAGTATCTTCAGAAGATTTCTTCCAAATTTTTTCTTGCATCAATTCAAAAAGCAACAATCCATCTTGGTATTCCTTTAAAGTTGCTGCATATTCTGGTTCTGTAAATACCAAATTTTCCTTAAAGTATTCTTTAATTTCCTCATCCTTAAACATTTCAAATAATTTAGAAGTTTCATATTGTCTTCTATTATTAATAAAGTTAATAAAACTTTCTTGTTTAATCTTTTTATTGTTGATGGTTAACAACGTTTCTTGTAAAGAATCTTTTGGTATTGACCGAATATTTGATTTATTTAAAAAATCTTTTATCGTTAGACTTTCTATAATTTCATATTCTTTTTTTAATCTATTAATTACTGCATCGTCAGATAATTTTGCACGTCCACTTCTACGCAACTGATCTTCAATACCAACTTTCATATCTTCAAAAGATTGCATTGCGTACTTTTTTACCAACTTAATAATGTGCCAACCGAATCTTGTTTCGATAGGTTGGTTATAATCGCCTTCTTTTTCGAGAGAAAAAGCGACATCTTCAAAAGGTTTTGCCATCCTTCCTGATCCAAATTTTTGAAGCTTTCCTCCATTATCACTAGATCCAGAATCGTTAGAATATGTTTTTGCTAACGCTATAAAACTTTCACCAGCTTTTAATTTTGTATAAATAGAATCTATTTTTAATTTTCCGGCGTTGCCTGTTTCATCAATAAAAATATGAGCAACTTCCACTTCTCCTAAGGATTTTCTTGTATCATTTACCTGAATAATATGATATCCATAATCGGTTCTAAAAGGCATGGAAATTTCACCAACCTTTGTTTTAAAAGCGGCATCTTCAAAAGGATAAACCATTCTAAAAGCGCCAAAATAGCCTAAATCTCCTCCGTTTTCTTTAGCAGAGGGATCTTCTGAAACTTCTTTCGCAACTTCTTGAAATGAAGCACCTTTTAAAATTCTGTCTCTGGCTTCTAAAATTTCATCATACGCAGTTAGCGTGTCTTTAGGTGTAGCGTTTTCTTCTAATTTTACTAAAATATGGGCAGCTTTTATTTCATTTACTGACCTATAATACGTTTCTTTAATTAATTGTTTTAAAAATAATGTATCTTGTAAATAAGGCGCAATTAATTGATTTTTATACGTTTCTATTTCTCTTTTGTAAGAAGACAACGTATCTAATTTTATTTGATAAGCATCAGCGACTTTTAATTTATAATTAATATATAAATCTAAATTATCTTTTACATCTTTTGCTTTTTCATCTTCAATCGCATCTAAATTTTTCTCGTAAACACGTTTAAATTCATTTATAGTAATCTTTTCTTTGTTAATGGTTACCAACACATTTTTTTTCTTCTGTGAAAAGATTGATAAAATACAAAAAAACAACGAAAAGCAAATAACTTCTTTTTTCATAACCTTTATAATGATATAATTCCTTTAATTTTTTCTGCTTTTTTGTAATACGAAATTACTTCGTCAGAATTTTTTAATTTAATAACTATAGAAAGACTCGAATATTTTCCCGTCTTGGATTTTTTTGTTTTAATTACTGCTTCTCCATTGTTAAATAAATCTTTTACTTCTTTAACCTGATTTTCATCCGTAGGTACAATAAATTTATACAAATAATCTGATGGAAACTGCGTAGTATCATCTAGTTGTACTTGCAATTTCTTATAAAAATCTTTTTTATCAGCCATATAATAAATACTTATTTTTTAATTTTAAAATAAAAATTAAATGACAAAATTACGTATAATATTATTTTTTAAAGATGAAACCTATACTTTTGTTTTATGCAACAAAAAATTGTTTTAATTGGTGGTCCAGGAACTGGAAAAACGTCTGTTTTAAATGAGTTCACAGAAAGAGGTTTTCATTGTAAAGTGGAAGTTTCTAGAGAAGTAACATTAAAAGCACAAAAAGAAGGTATTGATCAGCTTTTTTTGACGGAACCGTTACTGTTTAGTGAAAAATTATTGGAAGGTAGAGAGAAACAATTTTTAGAGGCTACGAAAAGTGATGCTAAAATTGTTTTTTTTGATCGTGGCATTCCAGATGTTCATGCCTATATGAACTATTTTAACACCAATTACCCAACTTCTTTTTTAGAAAAAAGTCATAAATACAAATACGATAAAATATTTATTTTTTCACCCTGGGAAGCAATTTACACTTCGGATAATGAGCGGTATGAAACGTTTCAAGAATCGATATTAATTGATGATTTTTTACAAGACGCCTACAAAGAAATTGGCTATAATTTAATTAAAGTTCCTTTTGGTTCAATAAAAGAAAGAACCGATTTTGTACTAAATGCTATTCATGCAGATTTATGATGTCAGCAGAAGAAATTTTAAAGAATTTTTGGGGACACGATTCTTTTAGAACACCTCAAAAAGAAATTATTGAAGCTGTTTTAGCTCAGAAAGATACAATTGCTTTGCTCCCAACTGGTGGTGGAAAATCGGTTTGTTTTCAAATCCCTGCGTTGCTACAAGACGGAATCTGTTTGGTTATTTCCCCTTTAATTGCATTAATTCAAGATCAAGTAAAGCAATTAAAATCTCGTGGAATAAAAGCGCATTTAATCCCTTCTGGAAGTTCTCAAAATGATATTATTACACTTTTTGACAATCTAAAATTCGGGAAATCTAAATTTCTATATATTTCTCCAGAACGCTTACAATCTGAATTTATAAAACAAAAAATTACAGAATTAAATATAAATTTAATTGCAATTGATGAGGCACATTGTATTTCTGAATGGGGACACGATTTTAGACCAGCTTATCGAAAAATTAGTGAGCTAAAAATTCTATTTCCTACAACACCTTTTATTGCTTTAACAGCTACTGCTACTCAAAAAGTATTGGATGATATTTCCAAAAATTTAGAATTATCTAATCCCGTAATTTTTAAAAAGTCGTTTTTTAGAGAAAATCTTGCCTATCAAATTTTTACTATTGAAGATAAATTATCTCGTTTATTACAAATTTTTAAAAAGACAAAAAAACCAGCAATTATTTATGTTAATTCCAGGAAAAAAACAGAAGAAATTAGTAACTTTTTAAATGCTAATGGTTTTAAAAGTAGCTTTTATCATGGTAAATTAAGATCAGAAAATAAAGAATTTGCTTTTAAAGATTGGATGACAGAAAAAACACCAATTATGGTGGCTACAAATGCTTTTGGTATGGGAATTGACAAAGCTAATGTGGGTGTCGTTATTCATTTGAGTTTGCCGAATAGTATTGAAAACTACATTCAAGAAGCTGGTCGTGTTGGTAGAAATGGCGAAAAAGCATTTGCCGTTACATTGTATGATAATGATGATATTCGCGTTTTTGAGAGTCAATATTTGCATGCAATACCTACAATTCCAGAAATTAAAAAGGTGTACCAAAAATTATTTCAACACTTTCAAATTTCTAACGGAGAATTAATTGAAACTCCGTTTGATTATAATTTTTTAGAATTCTGTAAAAAATACGATTTCAATTCGCATAAAACGGCTGCAATTCTTCAAATTCTAATGAATTATAATACCATTGAATTGCAACCTAACTTTAATAAAAAATCGACCATTTATTTTAAAGCAAGCAGTAAACAGGTTTTAAATTATCAACAGAAAAATAACAGTTTTATAAATTTTATAAAAATATTATTAAGAACATATAGCGGAATTTTTGAACAAGAAACTCAAATTGACGAGTTTTTATTAGCCAAAAAAGCAGGAATCACCTCTTATAAAGTAATTGAATTTTTAACTATTTTAGAAAGAGACTTGATAGTAACGTACAATAAATTAAATGCAGATGCTAGTATTCGTTTTTTACTTCCTAGAGAAGATGATAAAACCATAAATAGTGTTTCTAGAAATATGGAACTCTTTTTAAATCAGAAAAAGGAAAAAGCAAAACAATTGGTCGCTTTTATTAAAAATGATTCCGTTTGTAGAAGTGTTCAAGTTTTGCATTATTTCGATGGAAAACAACTTAAAAAATGTGGAATTTGTGATGTATGTTTATCAAAAAATAAAAAATCAGTATCGCTTGAAATAGAAATTTTAACCATTTTAGAACCACAGAAAAGCTATACTTCAACAGAAATAATTGAACAATTATTATCGTTTAATGAAAAAGACATTTTAGTAACTTTACGTTTTCTATTATCCGAAGAAAAAATAAGTATCAATAAGCAACAAAAATTTTATATAAAATAATGAAAGATTTACGCATCGTTTTTATGGGAACTCCAGATTTTGCTACCACAATTTTAAAACATTTGGTAGAAAATAAACAGCAAATTGTTGGTGTAATTACTGCACCAGACAAACCTGCTGGAAGAGGAAGAAAGGTAAATGAATCTTCCGTAAAAAAATATGCAGTTTCTCAAAACTTAACCGTTTTACAACCTACAAATCTTAAAAATGAAGACTTTTTACAAGAGTTAAAAGATTTAAATGCCAATTTACAAATTGTTGTCGCTTTTAGAATGTTACCAGAGCAAGTTTGGAAAATGCCAACATTGGGTACATTTAATTTACACGCATCACTTTTACCAGACTATAGAGGCGCTGCGCCAATACATTGGGCAATAATTAATGGCGAGAAAAAAACGGGAGTGAGTACTTTTTTTATTGATGAAAAAATTGACACTGGTGCGATTATTTCACAAAAAGAAACCGCTATTTCTGCTGATGAAACGGTTGGCGAATTGCACGATAAATTAATGCATTTAGGTGCGGAGTTGGTTTTAGAAACGGTAGAATTACTTAAAAAAGGAGAAGTTAAAACCAAAATTCAGCCCGCTAAAGAAGAAAAAAATGCTCCGAAATTATTTCCAGAAAATTGTAAAATAGATTGGAATGACAGTTTAGAAAATATTTACAATAAAATAAGAGGACTAAATCCTTTTCCTGTTGCGTGGACAACAATTATAAATACTGATGAGAAAATTGATGCAAAGATTTATGATGTAAAAATGGAGCAAGAAAATCACAATTTTGAATCAGGAAAAATAATTACAACAAAAAAAGAAATTAAAGTTGCCGTAAACAATGGTTTCATTATAATTATAACGTTAAAATTAGCAGGAAAAAAGCTAATGGACGCTCAAAGTTTATTGAACGGATTTACTTTTTCTAAAAATTCAAGGATGTGTTAAGCCCTTTAAGCATCAATCTTAAGCAGTTTTCAAGGAAAAAATACTGCTCTTATTAACAATTTACCTATATTTATTAACAAAATGCACTTTTTTTTAGGTGCAAATTTGCGTGAGCCCTTATTCCGTATATATTTGTTGAGCTATAAAGCAAAAAACAATTCAATTAATTTTAAAATTTATTTATTATGAACAAATCAGATTTAATCGATGCAATGGCTGCAGACGCAGGAATTTCTAAAACAGCAGCAAAAGCAGCTTTAGAATCTTTAACAGAAAACGTTACTACTTCTTTGAAAAAAGGAGAAAAAGTAGCTTTAGTTGGTTGGGGAACTTGGTCTGTATCTGAAAGAGCAGCAAGAAACGGAAGAAATCCACAAACAGGAAAAGCAATCCAAATTGCTGCAAAAACTGTAGTAAAATTTAAAGCTGGTGCTGGTTTAAGCGGTGCTGTAAACTAATTTTACGCCATTTTTAAAGTACAGAAAACTCTCTTTTTTAAGAGAGTTTTTTTATTGCTAAATTTTTTATATATTGAAGAGTATTTTTAGCCTATGAATTTTACAGAAGTTACTAAAGGAAAATTATTAATTGCAGAGCCATCTATCTTAAATGACAACTCATTTAATAGATCAATTATTTTGCTCACAGAATACTCACAAAAAAGTGTGGTTGGTTTTATTATTAATAGACCATTAAACTACACTATTCAAGATTTGTTACCAGAAATAAATTGCAATTTCACCATCTATCAAGGTGGCCCAGTAGAGCAAGATAATTTGTATTTTATACATAAAGTACCCGATTTAATACCAGATAGTATTGAAGTTTCAGACGGAATTTATTGGGGCGGTAATTTTGAATCCTTGCGTTTATTACTAGAAAATAAAACGATTAATTCAACTGATATTCGCTTTTTTCTCGGTTATTCTGGTTGGGAAAATCAACAATTGGCAGAAGAAATAAAGATTAGCTCTTGGTTTGTTTCACCAAACGATTTTCCAAATATTTTATCAGAAGACAACACCTCACTCTGGAAAAATAAATTATTGCAAAAAGGTGGTGCTTATCAACTTTGGGCAAATGCACCTAGTGATATTAATTTGAATTGATTTTTTGAATTAAGTATCTAATTTGAAGTAAATTCCAAAATTTTTAAGCTACTTGCCACTTTTTTTCCTATGTCCGTTTTGAATGTTTTTTTTCTATAACTTGTAACAGATTGAATTCCTATTATTGCATTTGTAATAAAAACCTCATCTGCTTTTTGAATTTCGAATGGAGAAATTATTGTTTCTTCAATTTCAAAATCATTATTTTTTTGCAGAATTTCTATCACTTTATTTCTAATAATTCCTTTAATACAACCTTCTGTTAATGCTGGCGTTTTAATTTTATTATCTTTTACAATAAAAATATTACCATTTGTAACTTCTACTACGCCTTTTCTTTCATTCAATAAAATGCAATTATCTACCTCATTTTCATCTGCAAAAACACTGGCAATCACATTCAACATTCTGTTTGTTGTTTTTATGGTTGATAATAATCCAGAAAAATTATAAAAATCTTTGTATAATTCAATCGAGTAATTTTCTTTTGGTTGATGATTTAAAGAAGTTGCTTCTATTAAAAAATCGACTTCATTTGTATTTGGCTTGTATAGACCGCCATCTTTTCTATAAACAGACAAACGAACTCTAAAAGTAGTTCCTTCAATTTCTGATACTGTTTTTAAAATTTCTTGTTCTAGAAATTCTAATGTAAAAGACATCGGGATTTTCATCCGCAACATGCGCATAGAAGCCATTAATCTAAAATAATGATCTTCCCAAAAAATAACTTTATTATTTACGACTTTAACCGTTTCAAAAATCGCATCTCCATATTTAAAACCTCTATTTTGAGGACTCAAACTTACATTTTCATCAACTAAAAGAGTTCCATTAAAATTCATCATTACACTACCTTTTTTATTCAAAAATATTGACGGCAAATTTAACTCTTATCCATAAAAAAACCTTGAGAATTCAAGGTTTGTTTTATTTAAGCGCCTATGGTTTGTTTTAGCTCGTCAATTTGACTTTCCCAAAGCATTTTTGCTTCTTCTACATCATCGTCATCATTTGCGAAATCGGTAATCATTAAAGAAACATCTTTGGTAATTGGATCGACTTGAATTCTAAATTCGAAGTAATTTTCATCATTATCATCATTATCCAACCACTTAAAACTAATTCTTTCGTTTGTTTTTTTGGAAATTACTTCTGCTTCTTCAGAACTTCCATCCCAAGTAAAAGTAATTTTCTTTCCATGAGAATTTACGGTATCTGCAAACCAATCTTGTAAACCAGAAGGGGTAGCAAAGTACTGATACAACATATTTGGCGAAGCACGAATGGGAAATTCCATCTCAAATTTAATTTTACTCATAGTCGGTTTTATTGATCATAAAAAACAAAATTTTTTATGTTTTGATTGCTTGACAAGGTACTTAAATAATCTATTTTAAAAAAATTTAAAACTCAACTTGTCAAAAACTAAAATTGGGTTATATTTGCACCCTCAATATGGCGAGGTAGCTCAGCTGGTTAGAGCGTCGGATTCATAACCCGGAGGTCGTGGGATCGTGCCCCACTCTCGCTACATTTTTTAAGAATTTTAAAAACAACAGTTTAGTTTATTCTAAACTGTTTTTTTATGAAGTTACTTTTGGAAATATCTTTTATTTCTCTGGTTAGACTAGAGGATTCTTATCCGCCTAGGCGAACTTAAAATTATACAAATTCTCGCTACATTTATAAAAAACGCAGAAATTTCACATAAAAATTAACAAAATCAGTATTGCTTACTTATAAATTTGTGAAACGATAGCGTTGTGTTGCCTTTAGTAGATTTTCTGAAAGGGATTTTAACCAACTCATATGATTGGCAATTAAATACGCTTCCTGAAGCGCATGTAGCGTTTCGGTATCTAATTTGGTTTCTCCTTGTCTAATATTTTCGTCCCGTAAATTTGATAACTGCTGGTATTTACTCAACAATACCTCCTGCGCATCTTCAATAGTTTCTTCAGCAATTTCTTTATTCACTTGTGTATTATCTAAACTATCAAACGACATTTGTAGCGTAGTGGAAATTTTATTAATGAGTACATTAAATTCTTTAGAAGCAGGAGTAGTTTTGTGGTTGATGAAAAAATTACCGATAGATGCAATGGCAGAAATTATCGTCTGATTGAGCGTCACAATTTCATAAATTAATTGAAACTCTTTCTGTTTCGATTTTGGATCTTGGGTTAATCGTTGAAAAGCAGCATTTAAATTACTGATCGCAAGAAATGCTTCTTTTCTCGCAAGCTTATAAGATAGTTTGTGTTTTGATGTTTCTTGATACAACTCTTGGGTTGCTAAAAGATATTTTTTATTCATTTTTAAGGCATCTAATAATACTTGTTTTATATTATTAACCTCCCAACTTGGTAAAATTAAATAATTAGCAACAACTGCAATAGTGGCACCAATTATGGTATCAATAACGCGATATTGAATCACTTCAAAAGCATTTGGATTAAACAAGGAATAGACAAACACAACACTTAAAGTAATTAATGCTGCAGCAAACTTATAATTCTGCTGAATTAACGAAAATGCTAATATTAATGAAACGATTGCTAAAACCCCATAAACCATTACATTTTGAGTAATTAAAACAATACCAACAGCAACAATAGCTCCAATTAACGTGCCGATGATTCGATTTTTTGAGCGTTCTTTAGTTAAACCATAATTAGGTCGCATAATAACAATAATCGTCAGTAAAATCCAATATGTATTTTGAATTTCAAAAAAGAAACCTAACAAATATGCAAATACAAGAGCAATAGTAAAGCGCAAGGAATGTCTGAATATTGTGGAATTCAAACTAAAATTTTGAACAAGAACATTTAGTCTGTATTCTTGAAGCGTTAAAAACTGACTCGAATCTTGTCTTTTTAAGGATATTTTAGAAGCTTCTTTTACGTTTTCCATTACCCGCCTAATAGCTCTAATTTCTTGAAGCAATTGCTCTTGGTAATCGTATAAATTTTTTAATATCAAAGCGCCTTCCCGAGCTTCAGGTAATTTTACTGTGTTGATGTATTTTGTAATCGATTTATTAGTCTCTGATAATGCTTTTAGCAGCAAATCATTATTTGGTATTTTATCATTTTGAATCAACAATTCAGACAATCGAATAAGATGATTACCCATAATTTTATTCAGATTTTTAGAAGCTTTTAGAAATTCTTTATGCTTTCCAAAAACGTTATCAATCATTTTATAATCGAGATGTTTTGCTTCTATTAATTCGAAAATATTAATGGAAGAAATAAAAATTAACAGTTGCTTTTCTTCGTAATGTGATCTTCCAGAGTTTTTACGCTCTGCGAGTAATGCTTCCCGAAGTGTTTCATGCTTTTCGTTAATTTGGTTTTGAAGCCCAAATGTTTGTTTAAGATTTTTGTCGCGTTTGGTTTTCTTTGTTAATAATTTAGCTCGCAATTTTAGATATTTGCCAATAAGCAGCAACGTATCTGATAATAGTTGATTTTGTTCTTTTTGGGGCGATAATTTTTGAAAAATAAAGGAAACTCCCAAGTACCAAAAACCACCAACTCCCATTAAAGCTATTTGAACAAAAATTTCACTTGCTGTTTCTTTTTGAACGGCAAATGCTAATACCATTGCCAACAAACCAGAAAAAGACACCAAAGATGCTCTAAATCCATAAACTGAAATTAGTGAGACAACAAAAGAAATCACAATAAGTGCCAATAACAAAAGAGGCAAGAAAGGTTTTGAAAATAGAATAATAGCTGTAATAACCATTGTTAATCCAATACTTACTAAAATAGCATTGACTTTTCTTTTGATACTTCCCGGAATGTCACTAGGTGCATTTAAAAAAGCACCGACAACAATTGCTGATGCATACTGGAAATATCCTAAAAAATACAGCAATACAATGGGCACAAGAATAGCTATCCCAATCCGAATTCCTCGGTAGAAGTGAGAACTTTTGAAAAATAATTCTAATTGTATGAATTTTTCTTTCAAGTGGGTTTACAATTTATTTGTATTTTTTTTATTCTGGAGCTCAATTTTCAGTGCCATTATTAATATTATATTTCACAAAAATACTCTCCTTTATAGTTATGATTAAATTGAAAAAAAATCATGCATTAAAAAATAGTAGCATAATTTATTTTTCATCGCTTATAAAAACCTTTATCCCTTTTATTGGCTACTACTTTTACAATTAGTAATAAAACTTTACCATCAATTTCATCAACAGATTTATAACGTAAAGATTTTACTACTTTTCTATTTTCAGTTACTAGATATTCATCAAAATTTTCTAGATCAGCAGATGTCCAAAAAGCCAAATCAACATATCCTTTTTTGATTGATGCATTGATGTAACAAAATGGTTTATCACCCAAATAATAAATAGGCATATTCCATTTGTAGTTTAAATTTATTTCTGGGAAATTGTTTTCTACTACAATTTGTAACTGAATTAATACCCACTTAAACGGTTCTGGTTTATCGGTCTCTTCCTATAAAATCTGGTTGTAACATATAGTACATTTTCTCAACCCCACAACCAGGATGTTCTTTTCTTATCAAATCAGTAAATTCAACAAGGTTTAACATTTTAGAATCAAAATCAATTTGTCTTTTATCATATTGGTCAACAGCTTGTTTGCTGTTTCCAATCTCGGTATACAAACTGTTTAAAGAGTAATTCATTTGTTTTCTATCTTTCCTAAACCAGTTGATTGTGGGGTGTTTTAGTGTTTTTTAATATCGATATTTAAATCGCCTTTTGCGATATCAATCATCTTCTCTAAATAATCAATTTGTAGTTGCTTTTTTCCTACAATTTGCTCTAACTCTTTTACCTTTTGAGCAAGTTCTTTTAGTTTATTGGTGCTACTTTGTTTCATCTCGACTATTCTTATACCTTTTTCGTTAAAGGTAGATAATTTATGAATCCAATTGTAAATTGTTGGATTTACAATACCATAGAGTTTTTCTAATTGAGGAACACTAAATTTTCCTGAGTCAAATTCGTTAACTAATTGTTGTTTAAATTCTTTAGAATAAACACGCTGCTTTTTTAATATTTTTAAATTTGGTTTTACAAGTGTACACTTTGTTCAAAGTGGTCAACCTATATCAGGGACGGACTATTTTCTATTTTCTATTTTCTATTTTCTGAACTAAGTTTTAAAATCCAATCGAAATTATTTAGGAAAATTTTCTGATCAAATCTTCCAAACCATTTAATTTTATTTCATAAATAGTCGCCATTTGTTCTCCAAGCTTTCCTTTCGGAAAACCTTTATTTCTATACCAAACTAAATAATATTCTGGTAAATCGATCAATAATTTGTCTTTAAATTTACCAAAAGGCATTTTTGCTTTTGCTAATTTAATAAATTCTTCTTGGTCTGGAAACATATTTTATTTTGTTATAAAAACTTCTCTCCCGAAATTTCGGAAACTATTCTGATAAAAAATCAGAATCACTTGAAGGGACAAACGTATAAATAATTGAACTAAAAACAAACTGTTTACTGTTACTGCGAACTGAATACTGCAAGCTAAAAATTACTCTTTCCCTTCCAAATAATCTTGTAAATAAGAAAAACGTTGTGTCAATTTCCCGTTTTCTGTCATTTTTGCTCTAGCTAAAATTCCGTTTTTGTCGTTATTATAAAAAGACGGAATTACATGTTCTAAAAATAAATCTCCAAAACCTTCACTCGCATCTTTTGGCAATTCGCAGGGTAAATTATCAACTGCCATAACTACAATTGCATTTTTATCTTTAAAATCTACTTCATTTTCGGTTTGTGGATTGTAACCATATATTGGATCAGCAATTGTTGAGGCACGAATTGTTGATGCCACTGGACCATCAATATCACAAGAAACATCTGCCACAATTTTGATGTTGAAATCTTTTGATTTTGCATCTTCTCTAGTAAATAAATATGGCGAACCATCTCCGAAAAAATGTCCTGCAATAAAGTAATCAGTTACTCTGGCAAAGCGCATAAAGTCTGATGTATATGCTTTAGGATTATTGAAAAAATCGTAATTATCAATTACTTTTTCGTCTTTTCGTTTGTTATAATCCAATACATCAATCATACAAAAAACTGGTTCTGTAAATTCTTCGGATAGAAAAGCATTAACTTCTACTCTTTTAATATTGATGGCATCCAATATTTCTTTTGCTCCGTTTGCTACTTTTCCGCTTCCTGTTAAGCAGATTTTTATATTAGGGATTTTAACCTTTTTTAATTCAGAAACTAAATCTTCAAAACCTCCTAAATCTTCTGCTTTTGGTAAATTGAAAATTTCATTTTTCAATCCTAAAGCTCTGAAACCGTTGTAAGCACCAACTATTCCTGCATATCTTCCAAAACCAATTAAGCGTGCTCCGTTTTCTTGCGTGATGACTTCATGATCATACAATTCGATATTTTTATCAAGTATTGCTTGTAATAATTTACGATTGTACGGTTGTTTTTTAATCGTATGCGAAAAGAAAAAGTATTTTTTATTCGGAATTAGCGCATCAATAGGAACTTCTTTAACGCCAATTAAAATAGCTACGTCAGAAATATCTTTTTTCACTTCAAAACCTGCTTTTTTATACGCTTCATCAGAAAATATTCTAATGTCTGAACTTTCTACAACAATTTCTGCTTTTGGAAATTCGGTTTGAAATTCTCTTAATTTTGGAGGTGAAAAAACGACTCTTCTATCTGGCGGATTCTTTCTTTCTTTGATGATCGCAAACTTCATATGGTACATTTATTATTGGTTCGAAGATATTGGATTTTGGAGTAAATTGCAAGTTGATTTTTGTCTTTATTGAAACAAAAAAGCTAGCCACGGTTTTCACGGATTTACACCGATTGCTTATTATAATAGTTTAAATATTTTCTTTTAGGATTTTTTCTGACACGAATTGCACTAATTCTCCTTATTTAATAACTTATTGTAGTAAACTTTAAACCGTGATTTTTTTGTCTATTTTCTATACTCTATTTTCTTTTTTCTTTTAAAACTAATCTACTCTCTCAACGTCACTTTCTTATTTCAGTACAAAATCGCTATCTTACTATTTAACAAACAATGCTTTAATTTCTTTTTCTCTGTTTCTAGTGACTTCAGTTACTTTAATCCTTTTGGTTACTTTTTTGGTAAATGTTTCTTCCACTTTGCCTTCTGCTGTTCCGTTTCCCCATTTCCAAGTTACTTTTGTTCCTTTTTTTTATCATGATTTATTAAATTGTTATAAATTTAAAGGTTTGTTTGAGTTTACTTTCTTAATTATTCTTTAAAAGTTAGTATCAATATTCATTGTTGTCCGATTAAAACTATCTTAATTTCAGTTACATCAATAAATAGGACAGTTTAACGTCATTCTTAAATAGTAGCTTGAATTTGAAGTTAACTTAAAAAGACAAATAAATGCAATTTCTATTTTATAATATGTTTGTTTATCAGATAGTTAGAATCAAATCTTGCTTCTTGATTCTAAAAGTGACTTGTGCTGAACTGGTTTCAGTAAACGGTCTTGATTCTTTTGTCGGACAATAGTGATCAATATTATAATCCTTTGTTGTATTTTTACAACTGCGTTAGGGATTGAAACGATATCCTTTTTATGCTGAATTCGATTCAATATTTCTTGTTAGTAATTAGATTCCTTTTTACGGAAAAGATACTAAACTAAATTAAGCATAAAAAGATTTAGTGAAAAGCCCGACTTTAGTTTTAAATGGGTTTAAAACAAAGAAACGCCCAAATTATTGGTATTGTTTTTGCTAATAATAATTAAAGTTCATTGAAAAAATAAAATGAATTCTTGATAAAATGCTGAAATAAATTCAGCATCAATTCAATTACGCTAAACAAGTTTAGCTATTTCATTGAGGGGACGACTGGTTTTGACAGCAAGACCAATGAAAATGTAAGCATATCGAGGAATGAAATCACGCTCGTAAAACTCATTTCAAACATTTAAACGGCGAAGATAACTACGCTTTAGCTGCATAATCTGAATTAACAGTAAGATTTTGCCTCGGCGCACCAGGTGCGCGAGCTTTATGTCCACGAAAAGCCTTGGTTTACGGCGATTCACTTTTGGGCATCGTAAAAGTAAACATAGAAAAATTAGCGCTTTGATGATTTTTTGAAACTTAAGAAGATAAGTGTAAAATGGGCTGTTTTTGGCCAGCTTTGCATCGAAAATTCAATCAAAAAATAAATATGTAGAAAGCATTTTAATTGCTTGTTTGGACCCGAGTTCGATTCTCGGCGTCTCCACAATTATAAACCTCAACTATTTGATTATCATTTAGTTGAGGTTTATTTTTTTTAAAAACGTACAATTATTGTACGATAAGACTTTCTTCACTCTTCTTTTTTTATTATTTGCTTTTGATAGTTTTATTTTTTAATAAAGATAAAAAAGATTTATTTAAACGTACATTTTGTGCATTTGCTACATTTTAATTAAGTTATGAAAATGTTTCTTACTTCCTTTTTTATAGTGTCCGTTTTGTTTGATTATTCAAAATTCTTTAACGCTATAAAAACAACTTCAAACATTTAATAGAATCTAACTATCAATACAAATCAACAATTGAAAAAGATTAATTAATCTATTGTAAATTTTATTTTATAAGAACTATTAGAGTAATCTCCAGACCTATCAAAAATTATGGTGTATTTACCTTTTGTTTTTATAGCTTCTTGAAGCAACAATAATATGTTAGTAAAAAAATATATCAATGAATATAATGGAAATATTGCTTAATCCTTACCATGAAGTATTTTTTTTAAGTGATTGTATTCTCTAAAAAACATAACTATTAGTTATTACGATGTAGAAATAGTATATTTGTAAAAAAAAAGAATATGTATAAACGTACATTAAAAGATACTCTTGAGAATAAAATAAATAAAGGTAAAGCCATTATATTAATTGGTCCAAGACAAGTAGGTAAAACTACTTTACTAAAAATGGTTATCAATAACAAACAACATTTATTTTTAGATGGAGATGATTCTACAGTAAGAAGCTTATTAAACAATCCTAACACAGAGCAAATTAGAAGTATTATAGGATCTCATAAAACTATTTTTATTGATGAAGCTCAAAGAATAGAAGGTATCGGACTTACGTTAAAAATAATTACAGATCAGTTTAAAGGGGTTCAATTATTTGTAAGTGGCTCATCATCTTTCGATTTATCTAATGCACTTAATGAACCTTTAACAGGAAGAAAATGGGAATATGAATTATATCCAATAAGTTGGGAGGAGTTTGAAAATAAGGAGGGTTATGTTGTTGCAGAACAACAATTAGAAAATAGACTTTTATACGGCTTTTATCCAGATATTTTAAACAATCCTGGAGAAGAAAAAGAGCTGCTAAAACAATTAGTAAACAGCTATTTATATAGAGATATTTTAGCATACGCTACTATTAGAAAACCAGAAGTATTAGAAAAATTAGTACAAGCATTAGCACTTCAATTAGGTAGTGAAGTAAACTATAATGAACTAGCGCAAATGGTTGGTATAGATAAAAATACAGTTGCTAACTACATAAATATTTTAGAAAAAGGATACGTAGTTTTTAAACTACATAGTTTTAGCAGAAACTTACGAAACGAAATTAAAAAAAATAAAAAAATATATTTCTACGACAATGGCGTTAGAAATATGGTATTAGGAAATTTTAATCCATTAGACTTGCGTCAAGATACTGGTGCTTTATGGGAAAATTTTTTAATAACAGAAAGGCTAAAACAAAACAAGTATAAAAACACAAATGCCAAAATGTATTTTTGGAGGACCAAACAACAACAAGAAGTAGATTTGGTAGAAGAACATAATGGTATTATTACTGGCTTTGAATTTAAATGGAATACCAAGAAAAAAGTAAGATTGCCAAAAACTTTTGTTAATGAATACAATGCAAAAGAAGTAGTAATTGATAGAAAAAACTTTAGAGAGTTTACCTCAATATAAAGATGACAAAAACAGCTCAATTTGAAACCATTTCTATTGCATTTACTACGATAGCCACAATGATTTTGTTTGGAAAGAAATAATATTAATAGACATTATAGTCTTCTTTCATCTCCTTTACAAGGATTTACAGCTTATAAATTTAGAAATGCTTTCAACCATTATTTTGGGGGAATTGACACGTTTTATTCGCCATATATTAGACTAAACGGAAAACTCATCATTAAAAACTCTTATCAAAAAGATATTCTTTTAGAAAACAACCCCACACACGCTAATGTTAATGTATCTCATCTTTTTCTAAAACAGGTATTGCTTCTTCCCATAAAGCATACTTTCCTACTATTTTATGGTCTTTGTCTAAAACAATAAATGTTGGTAAACCATAAATATAATAATCACTTACCGCAGCACTTTTCCATTTTTTATAGTCGCAACTGTGTAGCATACTTGGGTATTTTTTTATGGCATCTGTGTAAGTTGTTTTATCATCATCTAAACTTATGGCAACTACACTTGCATTTTTTTGCTGCTTTGAATAGGCTTCTACTTTTGGCATTTGTGACTCGCAATTAGGACACCAACTAGCCCAAAAGGCGATTACTATTTTACAACTTATAATTTACCCAAGCATCTACTTGCCCAACACTACTAGGATGCACCAATATCTTCATATCTTTATCTAACAAAATATACGTTGGTGTGGCGTATACAAAATAGTCTTTAGCAGCCTTAGTATCCCAACCTTTATAGTCGCAATAGCTTTGCCATGGTGCGTTTTGGTATGCTGTTTTGTAAGCCTCTTTATCTGTATCTATACTTATATAAATTACTTCTATGTCTTTTTTTGTTTTCCAAGCATCATAATATTTTAAGAGTTCTAATGCTTCCGTTTTACAAAGAGGACACCAACTAGCGCCAAAAACCAACAATACGGGCTTTTTAATATCGCTTAATTTACTATTGGTTAACTGAATA
>Ga0209390_10002886_pt1 | contig 29053 bp, 11 predicted proteins | sample BON01_FD_187212 | JGI IMG/M metagenome (GOLD analysis project Ga0209390, IMG submission 187212) | Freshwater microbial communities from Lake Bonney liftoff mats and glacier meltwater in Antarctica - BON-01 (SPAdes) (version 2) | ecosystem: Environmental > Aquatic > Freshwater > Ice > Glacier...
AGGCCGCCATCCTCAAGCACGTCGACCCTCTGATCTACAAGGCGCTGCGCAGCAAGGGGAAGATCACGCCGGAGCTCAACGCGCACCTGGTCGACCAGATCACCAAGGTGCCGCTGCCGATCCGCGCGTAAAGAGAGAGGCAGAGATATTGGGGTGTAGTAGCAGGGAGAGAGAGGCGCCGAGGTACGGTCGACGTGCGGAGGCGCCTTGTTTTTCGGACGAAGGCCTCGAACGAGGACACTCGGTTTTTCGTTTGCAAGAGGCGTCGACGGGCGGGCGTCTCCTGCGCGCTCGCTCGCGCGCTCGCTCGCGAGAGGAAGAGGTAGCGTTCGCCGCTCTGGGTTGGGTAGAGGCGCAGCGTAGATGCGTTCATTCCCCCCCTCGGTAGGCAAACACACAGCAGATTTAGGCAGATACGCAGAGAGAAGGAGACCCGTGCAACCAACCACACACAAAGTAGAAAAACGACGGCGGTCTGTTCGTCCTCTGCCCGCCGCTCGCTCGGGAGCAAACGGTGGCGGCGGCGGCTGGGGTCAAGACCGAGCGGCAGAAGCGTGGCGCACTAACACACTCGGCGCGCACAACAATCATCTTTGCCACTCCTAGATAGATCGACCCATCACAAACGTAGCACCGGCCTCCTGTGCAACTTCACGCCTCGCGCCCACAAAACCGACAACGAAGAGGGCTCTCCCGCGCAACGATGGTCAAGCAACGCATGAGCAGCGCCGACGTGGCGGCCGAGGTGGCCTGCCTGCGCCACACTGGCGTCGTCGGCATGCGCCTCGTCAACGTCTACGACCTCAACCCGAGGGTGAGAAGGCGCGATCGCGACCGACCGCCGCCACGGCCGCCGCCGCTCGTCCTTTTGCCAAACCACCCCCGCTCAAAAAAACAACGACGTCCCTCCCTTCCCCAACAACCACCAAACAAAACCAAAACGCAGACCTACGTCCTCAAGCTCGCGCGCACGGGTGATGACGGCGACAAGGCCTTCGTCCTGCTCGAGTCCGGCAGCCGCTTCCACACGATCGACGCGCTGCCCGCCGGCGGCGGCGGCGGCGGCGGCGGCCGCGCGGGCGGCGACGTGCAGCAGCCGAGCAACTTTTGCCGCAAGCTCCGCAAGCACCTGCGCGGCCGCCGCCTCGTCGAGGCGCGCCAGCTGGGCGTCGACCGCGTCGCCGACCTCGTGTTCGGCAGCGGGGACGCCGAGCACCACCTGCTCCTGGAGATGTACGCGGGCGGAAACGTCGTCCTCGCCGACGGCGCCTTCAACGTTCTGACGCTGCTGCGCTCGCACCGCGACGACGCGCGCGGCGTGGCGCTCATGGCGCAGCGGCCCTACCCCATGCACGCGGTGCGCCTGAGGCGGGCGCTGCCGGAGGAGGAGGTGCGGCGGGCGCTCGGGGGCGGCGGGGGCGGCGGCGGGGGCGGCGGGGCGGCAGAGCCCGGGCCGGCGGTGGAAGGGCAGGCGACCGCGATCGCGGTCGCGGACGAGGCCGCCGCCGCCGCCGCCGCCGCCGCTGCCGCTGCCGTTGCCTTGGAGGGGGACGACGACGGCATGGACGGCGCCGACGTCCCCGCCGACAATGCTGCCGCAACGGCGGCAACCGTCGTCGCCCCGCTCAGTAACCGCCAGCTCAAGCGCCTCCGCAAGCTTCAGGGCGGCGCAGGAGGCGCAGGCGGCGGCCGCGGCGGCGCCGGCGGCACGCTCCGCTCGGCCGTCGCCGCGCTGCTGCCGTACGGCCTGCTCGTCGCCGAGCACGTGGTGCACTCGGCCGGCCTGAGCCCGGACACCGCGCTCGACCCGAGCCTGCCCGCGGGGGGCCTGGGCGAGCGCGATTTGGCGGCGCTGGTCAAGGCGGTGCGGCGGCTCGAGGCTTGGTTTGCGGGGCTTGAGGACGCGGCGCCGCGCGGGTACGTGACGGCGCGGCAGGGCGCGGCGGCGGCGGGCGCGTCCGAGGGGGTCGTGTACGAGGACTTCAACCCGATCGCGCTGTCGCAGCTGTCGGCGCCCGTGCCGGCCGAGGAGGCGCGCGCGTCGGTGGCGGCGGCGGCCGCCGCCGCAGCAGCAGCAGCAGCGGCAACCGACGCGGCGGCGACAAATCCGGCGGCCGCCCCATCCCCGCCCCCTTGCCCCTCCTCCTCGCCCGCGCTGCTCCTCGAGTTCCCCACCTTTGACGCCGCCCTCCGCGACTTTTTCGGGCGCGGCGAGGGCCAGCGCCGCGACCTCGCGCGCGCCGACGCCGAGCGCCACGTGCGCCAGCGCCTCGAGCGCGTGCGCGACGACCTGTCGCGCCGGTCGCGCGAGCTGGAGGCCGAGGCGCTGAGGCTGGAGAAAAAAGCATACCTCGTCGAGCTCAACCTCCCGCGCGTTGACGGCGCGCTCGGCGCGGTCAACGCCGCGCTCGCGGGCGGGGCGGACTGGCGCGAGCTGGCGGCGCTGATCGAGGCCGAGAAGCGCGCGGGCAACCCCGTGGCGTCGCTCGTGCACTCGCTCGAGCTCGAGCAGGGGCGCGCGACGCTCGCGCTGCGCGGGGCGGACGGCGACGACGACGACGAGGACGAGGACGACGGGGGCGACGACGGGGGCAACGACGAGGACGCGGCCGGCGAGGCGGCGCGCAGGCGCTCCGCAAGCGCGGGGCGCGGCGGCGGTCCGACCCTCGTGTCCCTAAGCCTCGCCCTGACCGCCTACGCCAACGCGCGCGAGCTGCACGACGCGCGCAAGGCCCGCCTGGCCAAGCAGGCAAAGACGCGCGCGGCCAATGGCGCCGTGCTGCGCGCCGCCGAGCGCAAGGCCGCCGCCTCGCTCGCCGCACTGCGCGCCAAGGCCGACGGCCCGGGCGGCGCGGGCGGCTCCGGGCCCAGGCCCGCGCGCGCCGCCTGGTACGAGCGCTACGCGTGGTTCCTCACTTCGGAGGGCTTCCTGGTCGTGTCCGGCCACGACGCGCAGCAGACGGAGCGCCTCGTGTCAAAATACCTGCGCCCGACAGACGCCTACGTCTTCGCCGACCTCGACGGCGCCCGGCCCGTTGTGGTGCGCAACCGCCTGGCGCCGGGCTCCCCCGTCCCCCCGCTGTCGCTGCAGCAGGCCGGGTGCGCGTGCGTGTGCCGCTCGCGCGCGTGGGAGAGGAAGGAGGTTCGGTCGGCGTGGTGGGCGCACGGGCACCAGGTGAGCAAGCAGGCGCCGGCGGAGGGCGGCGGCGGCGACCTGCCGGCGGGCGTCTTCTGCGTGCGCGGGCCGAGGCACGTGCTGCCGCCGCAGCCGCTGCTGTTTGGGCTGGGGTTCATGTTCCGGCTGGAGGACGGGCCGAGCGTGGAGCGGCACAGGGGGGAGCGCGAGATCAGGAGCGCGGTCGGGGCGGCGGCGGCGGACGAGGGCGGCGTGGACGGGGAGGCATCTCTCTCCGCTGCCGCCGCCGCCGCTGCCGGACCCGCCCCGGCCAGCGCGCTCGACGCTTTTTTGGACGGCGGCGCCGACCCGCTCGCCCCTCGGCGCGCGGCGGCGGCGCCGGCCGCGGCTGGCGGTAAGGGCGGCGGCGGCGGCAGGGGCGGCGGCGGGCGCGACTTTGCGCGGTACGGCCTCTCGCACCCGGCCGAGGCCGCGGCCGCGACGGTCGCGGAGGAGGGCTTGCTGGGAGGCGGCGCGGGCGGCAGTGGCGGCGGCGGAGGCGGCAGCGGCGGCGCCGACAAGCAGGGCAAGGGCAAGCCGCCCGCGCTGCCGCCGTCCGCGCGAGGCGGCGGCGGCGGCGCCGGCGCGGGCGGCAAAAAGCCGGCGCCGCCGCCGCCCGCCCCCGGGCCGCCCCCGCCCCAGCCGGGCGCCAAGGCCAGCGCCCGCGGCAAGAGCGCCAAGGCGGCCAAGGCGGCCAAGAAGTACGCCGACCAGGACGACGAGGACAGGCGGCTGGCGCTTCAGCTGCTCCAATCTGCGGGCGCGAAAAAGACGCGCGCGGAGCGGCGCGAGGCGCGCAAGGGCGGCGGCAAGGGCGGCGGCGGCGGCGCCGGCGGCCCCGGCGCCGGGGGACAAGACGGCGGCGGCGTCGGGGGCGGCGCGGCGCGCGGCCCGGAGGACATGGCCGCGGCGATCGCGGCGGCCACGGGCAAGCAGTTTGAGGGCCTGGCGATCGAGGAAGAGGAGCAGCAGGAGGCGGAGGCGGCGGCGGAGGCGGCGGCGGCGGCGGCGGCGGCGGCGGCGGCGGCGGCGGCGGCGGCGGCGGCGGCAGCGGAAGCGGAAGCGGCGGCGGCGGCGGCGCCCGGGAAGAAAAAGGCGCGGCCGCCGGAGAAGCAGGAGCAGGAGCTGCAAGCTCAGGCGGAGGGGCAGTCGGCCGCCCCGCCAGCCGACCAAGAGCAGGACGACGACGAGCAGGAGGACGGCGGCGGCGGCGGCGGCGGCGACGGCAGCGACGACGACGACGACGATGACGACGGCGGCCCGGCCGCCGCCCTCGCCGACGCCAAGGACGACGCCGAGCGCGCCGAGATCGAGGCGCTGCTGCAGGCTGAGGACGGCGCGGCGGGCAAGGTCGGCGGCGGCAGCGACGACGACGACGACGACGACGACGACGACGGCGGCGGCGGCGGCGCGGATGGCGGGGGCCGCGGCGGCGCGGCGGGCGGCGAGCACGGCGAGGACGGCGACCTCGAGGCGCTGACAGGCCGCCCGCTCGCCGGCGACGTGGTGCTGTTCGCCGTGCCCGTCTGCGCGCCCTACAGCGCCATGGCCGACTGGAAGCACAAGGTCAAGCTGATCCCGGGCGAGCTGAAGAAGGGGCGCGCGTCGCGCGTGGCGGTGGAGGCGCTGGCGCGCGCCGCGGACGCCGCCGGCAGCGGCCGGGGCGGCGGGCGCGGCGGCGGGCGCGGCGGGGCGGCGGCGGCAGCCGACGCCGACGCTGGGGCGGCCGACGCGGTGGCTGCGGCGGCCGCCGCCGACGGCGCGCTGCTCCAGCGCGAGTCGGCGCTCATGCGCGCGGTGCCCGAGAACGACGTGATCGCGTCGCTGGTCGGCAAGGTCAAGATCAGCATCCCGGGCATGCAGAAGATCGCCGCGCAGCAGCGCAAGGACAAGAAGAAAAAGGCGCAGGCCAAGGTCGCCTCCTCGGGCGGCGGCCGGGCGGACGGCTGACGGCGTTTGGTCGTTCACGCGCACGTTTGTTCATCGTTCTCATCCGTCCTTTTGTGATCACAATTCACGCTCCACCAAGCTCAAGTCACCGACCTCAGCACGTCCGAGTCTGCATTCATTCCACCAGGAGCAAGGGGCGCGGCGCGCGCGCAGCAGAAAACTTCCCACGAGAGAGGCACGACAGAGGAGGGGGGGGAGGCAACGCCCCGATGTCGACGCGCCGCACGGCGGCCCGGGATGCCGAGGCGGCGGCCGCCGCAGCCGCGGCTGCGGCCAACCAGCCGCCGCCCTTCCTGACCAAGACGTGAGTTTCTGCGCGGGTGCGCGGTCATCGGCGTCTTCGACATGGAGGGTCTGTGTCGCCCTCTTTCCCTCTCTCTCACCCGCCCCCTCCCGCCTTCCTACCCCCTCGCCCTCCCACCAATGACACGCAACGACAGCTTTGACATCGTGGACGATCCCGCGACCGATCCGGTCGTCTCGTGGGCCGAGGACGGGCGCAGGTGAGGCATTTTGCACCACCGACAACCGACGCGGGACGCCGGCGCCGCCGCCGCTCGATCCCGCGCGGAGAGGGCGAGGGCGAAGGTCCTCGGTCTCTCTCTCTCTCTCACGCAATCTCTTTTACTCCCTACGTCACGACCCCCGGCCTCGCCATCACAACGAATCGCCTACTCACCCACCCCTCCCAATTTCCCTTCTTGCTTGCTCCTCTCCACACTAAAATACTCTTCAAATCACCCCCAAAAACAAAAACCCAACGAAAAAAACAAAGCTTTGTCGTGTGGATGCCGCCCGAGTTTGCGCGCGACCTGCTGCCGCGCCACTTCAAGCACAACAACTTCTCGTCGTTCGTGCGGCAGCTCAACACCTACGGCTTCCGCAAGGTGGACCCGGACCGGTGGGAGTTCGCGAGCGAGAACTTCACGCGCGGGCGGCGCGAGCTGCTGCCGCTCATCCACCGGCGCAAGCCGCAGGCCGCGCACGGCGCGGCAACGGCGGCGGGGGGCGGCGGCGGCGGCGGCGGCGCGCCGGCGGCCGGCGGGGGCGCGGCCGCGGGCGCGGGGGCGGGCGGCGGGGCGCGCGGGGCGGACGCCCGGGGCGTCCGGTACTGGCCGCCGCAGGGCGGCGGCGGCGCGCCCCAGGCGCCCGCATACCCGGGCGGACCCGCGCCGGCCATGCCGCGCGGCGTCGTCGGCGGCGGCGGCGGCGGGGGCGGCGGCGCGGGCCCGTCGCCGTCGTCTTTGGGCGCGGCGGCCGCCGCCGCCCCCATGTCCGGCTCGCCGCGCGCCTCCCCCGCCATCGAGCTCGGGCACTGGGGCGGCGTCGTCGACGAGATCGCCGCGCTCAAGCGCGACCGCCAGCTGCTCGTACACGAGCTTGGGCGCCTGAGGCAGCAGCAGGCCCAAGGGGAGGGGCTGATGCGGGGATTGGCGGCGCGGCTGGAGGCCACGGAGGCGCGGCAGGGAACGATGCTGGCGTTCATGTCGCGCGTGGCGCACAACCCGGCGCTGCTGACGACGCTGCTGTCGTCTCTGCAGGCGCAGCAGCAGCAGCAGCAGCAGAACCTGTCGCGGATCGAGGCGGACAACGACGGCGGCGCGGTGGGCGGCGGCGGCCGGCGCAAGCGGCGCGCGGCGCGCGCGGACGGCGGCGAGCCCGGCGGCGGCGTACCGCCCGAGCTCAACCGCCAGCAGATCGTCCAGTGGCAGCCCCCGGGCGGCGCCGTGCTCTCCGGCGCGCCGCCGCCGCGGCACTCGTACGCGGACGAATCGCTGCTGCGCGGGATGGCGGACCTCCTGCGGCCGAGCGGCGGCGGTGGCGGCGGCGGCGGCGGCCCTGGCGCCCTGAAAGGCGCCGCCGACCCGGGCTCTGCCGCCGCCATCGCCGGCGCCACCATCGGCGGGCCCTTCGCCGCCTACGCCGGCTCGGGGGGCTCGCCCGCGGCCGACCCCATCGCGGCCGACTTGCACGCGCACGCGGCAGCGGGCGGATACGCGTCGTCGTCGCCCTTCCCCGCCAACAACGCTCACGGCGGGGGGGCCGGGGGGCCGGCGGGCTTTTTGCAGCAGCAGTACGCCGGCGGGCCGCAGCAGCAGCAGCCGCCGCACGGGGGCTCGGGCATGCCCCCGCTGCCGCCCCACCACCACCACCTCCACCTCCACCAGTTGCAGCAGCAGCAGCAGTACATTCCAGGTTTCCAGCAGCAGCAGCAGCAGCAGCAGCAGCAGCAGCAGCAGCAGCAGCAGCAGCAGCAGCAGCAGCAGCAGCAGCAGCAGCACCCCCACACGCGCATCTACGAGCAGTCGTCGGGCACGCCGCCCGGCGCCGGCGCCGAGGGCTCGCCGCCGCCGCCGCCGCCGCCCGGAACAGGGGTCTACGACGGCGCGCTGCCGCTCGACTCGATCCCCTCGATCGCCGAGCTCGACCCGGACGTGGCGCGCGCCGCGGCGCAGGCGCAGGCGGCTGCGGCCGCGCAGGGCGCGTACCTCGCCTCCCAGGCGCAGCAGCAGCAGCTGATGCAGCAGCAGCAGCAGCAGCAGCAGATGCAGCAGCAGCAGCAGCAGATGCAACAGCAGCACCAGCTGCAGCAGCAGCTGCTCAACCCGCCGCTGCCGGCGTTCGCGGTGCCCCGCGGCGTCGCCATCCCCGTCGACGCGCACGGCGTCGCCACCGTGCCCGCCCAGCACCCAGTCGTCGTCGCCGCCGACTCGCCAGAGGCCGGCGATTCCTCGGGCTTTGGCGGCGGTGGCGGCACGGGCGGGGAGCAGGGGCGGCGGCCGCCGGACGCCCACCGGGCCGCCCGGCAGCCGTCGCTGATCGACGCCAGCATGCAGTCGCTGGGCAGCGCCGAGCTGCTGCTGTCGGACGACATGCTCAAGGACGAGCTGCTCGCCTCGCTCATGGCGGCGCCGGGCGCGGCGCAGGCGCTGCTGCAGGGCGCGGCGGCGGCGGCGCAGCGCGGTGCCGGGGGAGCGGGGGCGAGCGGGGAGCTGCAGGAGCTGTGAGAGGGCCGAGGGTCGGACCTTGACGAGCCTTGCTCTCATCCTCCACACACACACACAATTCAAAGCTTGGCGGATCGCGGCAGCAGCAGCTGCAAGAGCAGCAGCAGAAGCAGCGGCAGCGGCGACAACGGCGGCAGCCACTGACTCACGCGCCGACAGCGGGGGAAAAAGCAGTATTTTGCTCCGCACCCGCACTTCGTCCCTGCACATTGCAGACCCCAATCTCACCGCCTCTTGCTTTTGCCCCCCTTTCATAACCACGCTAGCGCACGCGAACGCACCCTCTGGCCGAAAAAAAACCTCGTGGCCGCGACCGGTGGGCGCGCGCGCGCCGAGCGGCCGATAGCGCCGACGCCGCTCCCGCAAACCATTCTTCATTCTCATCCTTCCTTCTTCGTTTAGTCCCCTGGAGATCACCACCCGGCGACCATCAACACGCTTGTTGCAAACGCGGGCCCTCTATAATCACCCGTGCAGTGCGAGAAAACCAGCTGTTTTTTTACAGCAGCTCGAGAGCGCGGATCGGCCCGCCCGCCCGTCCGTCCGTCCGTCCGCCCGTCCGCCCGCCCGCCCGCCCGTCCGTCCGTCCGTCCGTCCGCCCGTCCGTCCGCCCGTCCGTCACTCCCCCGGCCCCCCCACCGTCAAAACGTTGACGGCGTTGCCCCGCCCGTCGTCCGCCTCGGGCCACCCGCCGAACATGCGCCACTCCCCGTCCACCAGCAGCTTGACCCGGTGCTCGCCCGGCCTGAGCCTCAGCTGCCCCGTGAAGCGGCAAAAAGTCGTGCCGCCGCCGCCGCCAGACCCGCCGCCGCCAGAGCCGCCGCCGCCGCCAGAGCTGCCGCCGCCGCCGCCGTCGTCCTCGCTGGCGTTGAGGGCGACGCCCCTAGTCCACCCGTCAAAGTCGCCCATCACGCGCACCTCGGACGCGATGCCCACCCACTCGACCGGTATGGCGCGGGCGACGCCGGACGAGACGGCGTCGCGGCGGGACGAGGCGCCGGACGCCAGGGCGCCGAGGCGGCGCGCCAGAGCCTCCGCCTCGGCCGCCAGCGCGCCGCCGCCGGCGCCAAAGCAATTGCCGTCGTCGTCGTCGTCGTCGTCGTTTGCCCAGTCGTCGTAGGCGTCGGCGCCCTCACTCGTCGGCCGTCGTCCCGGCTTCGCGCCCGCCGCCGCCGCCGCCGCTGCCGCCCCCTCCCCCGCTGCCGCGTGCGACAGCGGCGCCCCGTGCCGCGCCGCCGCCGCCAGCGCCCGCGCCGCGCGCGCCGCCGCCTGCGCGTCGGCGGCCAAGGCGCCGAGCGCGCCGCCCGCGGCCGCCAGGTCCCTCTGGCAGCGGTCGAGGTCGCGCGCCAGGCGGCGGGCGTGGGCGTTGGCCTCGCCCAGGCGGGCGGCGGAGCGGCGCTGGGCCTGGACGAGCTGGTCGTACATGCGGGCGTCGACGGTGGCGGGGGGGCCGAGGCGCGCGGGGGCGGGGGGCGGGGGCGGGGGGGAGGGCGAGGCTGCCTGGGCGCGCGCTGCCGCCGACGACGCTGCCGGCGCGCGACGCCGCCGCCGGCGCGCGACGTCGGCGACGAGGACGGCGCTGAGGTGCGAATGTGGGGCGCGCCGCCGACTGAGCGCCCCGGGGCCGACCTGTGAGCGGGGTATTGTCACGCCTCCCGCGCTCAGCGACATCGTTTGGAAGGGAACGGGGGCGGGCGTTGGACGAAAGACGGACGATGACCGTGTCGGGAGCGCGAGGTCGATCAACGTGGGCGCGATTCGCGATCTGGTTCATATTTCAAGAGAAGTGGGTCTAGTCGTAAGCTGCTGATTGTGATTTCCGACAGGAGTGGGAGGGGACGAAGGAGAGGAGGAGGTGTCGTGACAGTTGGACACAAACGCGTTCCACCGCATTTGCCCCCACTGTCCAGCAACGTACAGCCAATCCCCGATAGAAACACCGACAAGCAGCCCATCGATTGTCAGATCCAGGTCCTTAATCGTCGCAAGGTTTCTCGTTGCGGAACCAAACCAAGGGATCTCCCCCCCCGACATCTAAGATGGCCCTCTCAAGCGCGGGTCACGTGCTGGGGGCCAGCGCGCCGCGACGGACGGCCGGCGCGCGATCGGCGACGGGCTCGCGACGGGCCGTGCCGCCGCCGTCCGCGACAGAAGGAGGCGCAGCGACCCGAGCCCTGCCGCGCCGCCTGACCGACGGCCGCCGCCGCCCCGTCGCCCCCGCCGCCGCGACCGCCAACGGCGGCGGCGGCGACGACGCCGCGGGCATGGCCGCGCTCAGCCCCGTGTCCTCGGGCCTGGTGCGCGTGATCCGCGACGAGCTCAAGATCGAGCGCGAGCGCTACCGCCAGAGCGACGCCCTCATGGGGGGGCCGCCCGCCCCCTGGGACCTCGACGACAGGCCGGGGAGCAACGCGCTCGCCCTGGCGCGCCTGTTTGGCCCCGGCGGCCGCGAGGAGGTGCTCGTCGAGGTCGACCTGGACGCGCAGCTGGACGACCCGTCGGACGGGGACGGCGAGGGCGGGTCGGACGGCTCGGGCCCCGATGAGGACGAGGGGCCGGGCGGCGGGGCGGGGGGCGGCGGCGGCGGCGGCGTGGGCGGCGGCGAGCTGCCGCCCGTGCGCTTCACCGTCTCGATCGCCAAGGGCGGGCGCCTGCTCGCGTTCGAGTGTGAGTCGAGCGGCGAGTTCGTGCAGATCCTGCACGTGTCCCTCGAGGACCTCGAGCCCGACGAGGACGACGACGATGACGACGACGACGACCAGGCCGAGGGGGCGGCGGGCAAGAAACGAGGCGGCGGCGGCGGCGGCAACAGCGACGACGACGACGACGACGACGACGACCCGACAGGCTTGGGGGGCGCGCCGCCCTACGCCGGCCCTGTGTTTGCCGAGCTGGACGAGACGCTGCAGCAGGCCTTCTCCGATTTCTTAGAGGAGCGCGGCGTGGACGCCGACCTCGCGCTCTACCTGATGGAGCTGGTGCAGGACAAGCTCGAGGTGGAGTACTGCCGGTGGCTGGGGAGCGTGGCGGGGTGGCTGGAGGCGTGAAGGGGGGGGGCGAGGGGGAGGGGCCCGTGTCTCCCTGCGGCGGGAGCAACGGCCGCAGCGGCGCAACAAAGCCTGCATCGCGCTCGCCTCGAGCCCGCAAACGCCTTTCCCCATTCCTTTTCCCTCGCCCACGAGTCACAACACATCATCTTAGGCTAGCGGCCATGTGCGAACCACTCTCTCCTGAGCCATCAGTCGCGTGAGGCGACAGCGAGAAGAACGCGAGAGATAACACGGGACAAGAACAGAGGAAGCGGTTCGATGGTTCGCCGCCGGAACGGGCCGCCGGGCCCGTTCGACGTGCAGCGGGACAACCATCATCACCGCGTCAAGTACCGTCGCGTGCTGCTGCGCCTGTCTCTGGGATCCGTCGCGGTCCTGATCGCCGTCTACCTGGCGTTTGGCAGAATGGGCAGCTCCAGCTCGTCCTCCACCTCTGGAGACGCCCAGATGGCCGTCGGGGCGCCGGCCAGTGACCTTCTGCAGGATGGCAGCATCAGCAGCAGCGTGGCGTGCTCCTCGCCCGCCGCCTGCACGATCACGGGCGCGCTCGTCTCCGGCGGTCGCCTCTTCCTGGTCGCGCCGGCGCTGGCGCGCGCGGCGGCGCCCGCCGCCGCCCGCCTCGCGCTCGGCGCGTCGGCCGCCGACGCGGCGGCCGCGTGCGCTGACGAGCGCCGCGCCGCCGAGGCCGGCGCGCCTCCCGCGCCCGCCGGCGAGCGCAGGTGGCGCGGCCTACCGGGGGCCCAGGTCATCCTCTACACGCCCGTCCCCTCCCCCGAGGCCCTGCTGCCGCGCCGCCAGCGCCGCGGCGCCGCCCTGCCGCCGCCGCCGTCGGCGCCGCCGCCGCGCCCGCCCCGCGTCCTGCGCCACGCCGCGCGCGGCCTCCTGTGGCGCCCCGCGCCCCGGCTGCTGCGCGAGGCCTCCGCGCGCTGGTCCGAGCTCGCCGACGCCCTGGCGCCCGTGCGCGAGGCGTTCGCGGGCATGGGCGGCCTGCTGGTCGTCGCAGAGGACTGCGGATGCCGCGAGCTGCGGGCCATGGTGCGCGAGGCGGCCGTGTGCGCCACGGGTGCGGCGCGCGTGGTGTTCGTGCGGGGCTCGGGGCACGGGGACGCCGGGTGCGCGTGCCCGGCGGCGGCGGCGACGGGACTGGGGGCGGCAGCGGCCGAGGCGGCGGCGGCGGCGACGGCCAGGGCCGCGGCCGACGAGGAGGCCGAGGGCGGCGCGCCGGCGGCCAGAGAGGCGGCGGACCTGGACCTGGGGGGGGGGCCGACGGCCTCGCTCGGGGTGACGGCGCGGGGCGGCCTGGACGCGCGCGCTCTGGGCGCGTTCGACGACACGAGCGAGGTGCTGAGCGTGGCGTGGCTGCAGGTCCTGGCGGACTCAGATGCTGACGTTGACGCTGACGCTGACGAGGACGAGGACGCCGACGCCGACGGCGGCGGTGGCGCAATCAACGGCGGCGGCGGCGGCGCCGCCGCCGCCGCCAATCGTTTGTCCGAGCAGGAGCTCGCCGTCTGGCGCGGCCGCATGCGCGGCTGCATGGGCCTGCGCGAGAAGGAGGACCACTGGCGCAGCATGGGCGTCGTGCCGGCCCTCCCTCGCCACTCACAGACGGACGAGGAGGGGGGCGGCGGCGGCGGCGGCGCGCTCGGCGGCGGCGGCGGGGTTGGCGGCGGCGGCGGCGGCGGCGGCGGGAGCGCCGGCGTCGGAGTGGGCGGGGTCGCCAGCTCCGGGGCGGTCGCGGCGGCGGCGGCCGCCGAGGCGGCCAAAGCCGCCGCGCAGGCGGCCGCAGAGGCGGCGACCCCCGCCGCGGCCGACGCCGCCGCGCAGGCCGCCGGCGATGCGGCCGCCGCCCTCGCCGTGGCGACGGCCGAGGCGGCGAACCAGGCGGCCGAGCTGGAGAAGGCGGCGGCGGCGGAGCGAGCGGCCGAGGAGGGCGAGGAGGGCGCGGGCGCGGGCGCGGGCGGAGGCGCGGCGCGGCGGAGGAGACGGAGGCGGCGAGAAGCGTGAGCAGGATTAGACACTGTTATTATTATTTAGTGTGGTTTGCGTTTTCGTCCCGCGTTTTGTTTCACACGCCCCCTTTTCTAGCCGAGGGCGCGCGCGGCAGTCGCCACCGCCGACCCGACGGCGACAAAGGCCGCGGTGGCCACGATCGGGTTGTCCAGCGACCAGAAGAATGGCTCGCGGTCCGGGGGGACCGAGAAGCCGTCGTCGACAAAGCCCTCCTCCGTCTCCCGCTTCCCGCCCGCCGGCGCCGGCGACGACGACGACGGCCGCAGCCCCGGCGAGCCTCGTTCCGCCGCCGCCCCCGCCGCCGCCGCCGAGACCGCCGCCGCCGCCGCCCCCCGCCCGGCCCCCTCGCCCGCCACCTGCCGCCGCCGCTCCACGCCCCGCCGCGCCATCGCCTGCCGCTTCTCGAGCGCCCGCAGCCAGTCGGTGTAAAACCACGCCTCCCCCTTGCGCTCGCCGGAAGCGGCGTCCGCCTGCAGCCGCTCTAGATACTGCGCGCCGCTGCCCTTGCGCTTGTCGGCCGCCAGGGAGCGGCGGGCGGCCGGGACCACCCCGTTCCACCAGTAGGCGGCGGCGGCGCCGACCACCGCGAGCACGAAGGCCGCGGACGGGTCGGCGCGGGGCTCGAACGTCGTGAGGGTCGGGGGACGGGCGGAGGGAGAGATGCCGACGTGGGCCGACGTCGTCGTCGCCGTCGCCGTCGGGGCGGCAAAGGCGGGGGCCGCCTGCGAGGCCGGCTCGGCGGCGCGCGCGATGGCCGGGGGCTTTCGCTCGGCGCCCCACCTGGCGGACCGCCGCCCTTGGAGGAAGAAGGGCGACGGGCGCGCTCCCGCGGAGCAGGACGGACCTGCGAAGCTTGTGGCCGGGGGCATGTCTCCCGTGGATGGGTGAGCAATCGCGGCCGGAAAGAGATGTTTCGATGGCGCGCGCTGCCGTCAGAGGGAACAGAATGATCAGCCGAGTTGGTGATGGCGTCGGGTGCTGGTTGTCGCGGCAAGGATGGGGGAGGGGCAGCGGGACAAGAGGTGCGAACGCCAAGCAACGCCGACGTCGACGCCGACGGCGCTTGCCCGCCCGTCCGCCCGCTCTTTCCCCAACGCCTCCGTGCCACTTAAAGACCAACTCGTCTCAACTCCTCCTCCCTCCTTTCGGATCATTCCATCCCTGCAACAACCGCACAAACATGAGCGATCATCACGCGGCTGAACGAGCGGAGGTCACCGGGGAAGGAGGAGGAGGGCGGGCGGAGGCGCGCAACGACTGGGCTCAGCAGGACAGGGACTACTCGTCGCTCGTCGGCCCTGCGGACCGAGACGGGGCCCTGGCGCGCGTGCGCGCGCAGCTTATGCTGGTGCTCAACGAGGTAAGAGAGGAGCGCGCTATGAAGCCGCCGAGTTGGTGGTCGCGCGCGGCGCCTCCTCGGGCGCGGCGCAGCAAACGCCTAGACCCAAACGTCACGTCGACGACAAACAAAAAAAGAACAGGCAACTTGACCTCTCTTCGCGCGCGCCGCACCCCTTCCCTCCGACGCAACGACACCAAATCACAACACAGATCGACTGCGTGGAGCACGGCACGCCGCTGGTCGAAGCGCTCGCGCGGAACGCGGAGCAGCGGGCGCACGACGACGCCGCCGCCACCGCCGCCCGCAACGTCGCCGCCGCCGTCGCCGCTCTGGCCGCCGCCGCCGCCGCCGCTTCGTCGCCGCCGCCGCCGCCTCCTCTGCCCTCTTCAGCCGGGCCTCGCTGGGCGGCCTACATGGCCGCCCTGTCGCGCGAGCAGTTTGCGGCGGACGTGGCGCTGCGGGCGATGACGCCCGCGGCGCGCTTCGGCCCGCCCGGCGGGGACTACCCGGGCGCGAGCGAGCGGGAGGCAGCGGCGGCCGGCGGAGACTGCGGCGGCGGCGGCCAAGACGGCCAAGACGGCGCGGGCCTGCTGGCGGCGGCCTGCTCGCCTCCCGCCCTCCCGCCGCGCGCCCGGTCTCGCCTGTCGCGCTGCAGCGCGGCCGAGGGGCCGCCGGCCGTCGTGGTGTCGCTGACGGCCACCGCCTCGTCGTCGATGACGGTGATGGCGGCAGCAGCGACGCCGGCAGGGGCGACAGAGGGAACGGAAGCAGCGGCCGAAGCCGACGAATGCGACGGCGACGACGACGACGACGCGCAGGAAAGAGAGGAGGAGGAGCGGCGCCGCCTGCGGTACCTCGACGACGGGGCCACGTGCAGCGCCAGCGGCGGCGGGGGCGTGGCGTCGGACTATGCCACCACGCCGACGGGGACCAGGGGCGGCGCGGCGGCTCCATCCGCGGCGACGTTCTGGCGGCCGCGGCCTGAGACCGCGGGCTGCGCAGCAGCGGCAGAGGCGGCGGCGGCGGCGGCGCTCCTTCCTCCGCCTCCGCCACGCCTGCACCTGACCGCGGCGCACGCGCGCGGCGCCCAGCAGCAGCAGCAGCAGCGGCAGCAGCAGCAGCAGCAGCAGCAGCAGCAGCAGCAGCAGCAGCAGCAGCAATCGCAGTCATTAGACGAGCAGCGAAGCCACGAGAGCGACCTGCTGCTCCGCCTTGGCCCCCCGACCCGCACCCGCCGCGGATTGCGAGGCGGCCGCAACCGCAGCCGCAGCCGCCGCGCCGCCGCCACCGCCGCTGCCGCCGCCGCCGCCGCCGCCGCCGCCGAGGAGGACGGCCAGCGCGCCTGGGGGTGGCTCGAGCCCGGGTGCCCGTCCCTGCCCCAGATCGTCCTGAAGGGCGTGGGCGTGGCCATCGGCCGCGGCCGAGAGGCGCTGTGGTGGTCGTCCGCAGCCGAGGGCGCAGGTTCCGCCGGCGCCGCCGCGGCCACGGGCGGCGGCGCGGCCACGGGCGGCGGCGGGGGCGGCGGAGGCGGCGGCGGCAACCGCGGCCGCTCCTCGCCCAACGCCTCCCCGCCGCCGACGCCCTTTGACCGCGCCCTCACGTCGGCCCTGCGGCGCGACCTGGCCTTCGTCGAGGTCTCGGACGGCCGCGTCTCGCGCCTCCACTGCATCATCACGCGCCGCCCGGCCGCTGCCGCCTCCTCGCCGCCGCCGCCGACAGCGCCCGGCGCCCCCTCCGCCGGCGGCTGCGGGGGGCACGCCGCCGACGACGAGCGCAGCGCGCCCGGCGGGCCCCCCCCCGCCGCCCCCCGCGGCGCCGCCCCCGCCCCCTCCACCTCCCACCCTATCATCCCGCCCCGCCCCCACCCCCCTCCTCCCCTGCTCCCGTGCCTCGAGGACTGGTCCAGCAACGGCACGTTTGTCAACGGCCGGCGCCTCGGGCGCGGCCGCGCGCACGCGCTGCGCGAGGGCGACCGCGTCGCGCTGGTGCTGAGCGTCGCGCCCATGGCCGAGCAGTGGTTCGTGTGGCGGCGGGGCGATCCCAGGCGGCAGCAGGGGCGGGGGGAAGCGCGCTCGCCGCCGCCGCCGCTCCTGCTGGCGCCGCCGCCGCAGGAGCGGCCGCAGGCGCGGCGCCGCGGCGGGGGGGCGGGCCCGCCGCCCGGGTCGCCGGCCGGGGCGGCGGCGTGGCAGCAGCAGCAGCAGCACGAGCCGCACCCGCTCCTCGCCCCGCACCACCCCTTGCTGTACGGCCAGGCGCACCACCAGCCTTGGGCCGCGTCCGGCGCGCCCCTGAGCGATGCTTGGGCGCTGGAGACGGCGCCGGACGAGGTCGAGGAGGACAGCGGCGACGGCGCGGGCCAGCGGCGGCGGCAAGGGACGACGCTGGGCGGCGGCAGCATGAGCAGCACCAGCAGCGGCGGCGGCGGCGGGGGCGGCAGCAGGGCGGCGACGGGCGGCGGCGGGGCCGCCGCCCTCGGCATCGCCTTGCCGCGCCTCAGCATCTTCAGCAGCGGCGGCGGCGCGCGAGACCTAGACGGCGGACAAGTCCACGAGGAGGAGGAGCAGCAGGAGGAGGACAAGGAGGATGGCTGCGGCTTTGGCCGAGCGAGCGACGGCGAGGACGACGGCCGCAGCGGCGACGGCGACGAGGACGAGGACGACGACGAGGGCGACTGCGGCGACGAGGACGACGAGGGCGCCGGGGCCCACGGCATCGAGGGCGGGGACGAGGACGACGACGCCTATCTGCTCTCTCCCCCGCCGACCGTCTCCCAGCGCCACCGCACCTCGCGCCCCTTTGGCGGCGGCAGCAACAACAGCCTTGGCGGCGGCTCCCGCGCCGGCGGCGGCGGCCCCCACGGCGCCAACGGCAGCGGCGGCCCCCACGGCGCCAACGGCAGCGGCGGCCCCCACGGCGGCGGCTGCTCGCTGGTGCGCACCGCCACGTCCCGCTACACCACGGCCGAGCAGTCGACCCTCGAGGACCTCCGCTGCCACATCTGCCTCGGCGCCCTCCGCCGGTGCGTGGCGCTCGAGCCGTGCGGCCACAACTTTTGCGCGACCTGCCTGTCGCACCACCTCGGCGCACAGCTGCAGGCGGGAGTCGCGCTGGCGTGCCCGTTCCGCTGCCCGCCGCCCGAGCGCGTCGTCGTCAACGCGACCGTGCGCGCGCTGGTGGAGCTGCTGACGGCGGCGGCGGCGGCGGCCGGCAGTGGCGCGGGCGCGGGTGGCGGCGGCGCGGGGGGCGGCGGCGGTTGGCGGCAGCAGCAGCAGCAGCGGCAGCGGGGGCTCGAGGGGGATAGCATGGAGGTGGCGGCGGCGATGCAGGCGGCGGCGGCGGCGGCGGGCGCGGGCCCCTTGCGGCTCGGGGCGCCGGTGGTGACGGCCGGGGCGGGCGCGGCGGCGGCGGTCGCGGCGGCGGCAGCAGCGGCGGGGCGCCGCCTCTCGCCGCCGCCCCAGCTGCAGCTGCTGTCGCCGGCGCCCTCGCCCGTGCCCTCGCCCATGAGCGCCGCGCACCACCTCTACAACCCGTCCTCGCCCTCCCCGTCGCCGCCGCGCCACCACCTGTCTGTCTCGGCCAGGACGCCGGCCGGTGGCGGCGGGGGGGGCGGCGGCGGCGGCGGCAGCAGCACGCCCGGCCCCCCCGCTTTCGCCGCCGCCGCCATTGGGGCCGCCGTGGGCAGCCCGGCCCTCGGGCGCGCCCCCGGCACCTGCCCGCCCTCCACAGGCGTGCCCCTGGTGCACACGGCCTCGGCGTCGCTCGTGCCGCCGCGCCCGCCCATCGCAATGGCCGGCAGCGGCAGCAGCAGCAGCGGCGCCTTTGCGGCAGCGGCGGCGCAGGCGGCGGCGGCCGCCGCCTCTGCCGCCGCCGCTGCTGCTGCTGCTGCTGCTCCCTCTTCCAGCGTCGAGTTCAACGATGGGCTCAGCAGCAGCAGCACCGGCGGCGGCGGCAACTCGGCCCTCGACGACGCCCTCTACTTTGCGGCTGGCAGCAACGGCGACGAGGACGGCGGCGGCGGCGGGGGCGGCGGCGACGCGACGCGCTCGCAGCTGCAGCAGCAGCAGCAGCAGCAGCAGCAGATCCTGACGCCGTCGCGCGGAGCGCGCGCCCTGGCGGCGTTGGCCGCGACGCTCGAGTTTGTGGACGAGGAGGGCGAGGAGGAGGAGGGCAACGAGGAGGCGCAGCACCAGCGGCACCGGCAGCGGCGGCAGGAAGGGCATCTGAGAGCGGAGGCAGGCTCGGGGCCGGAGGCCGTGGCGGCGGCGGCCGATGCGCTCTTCCTGGCCCCCACCTTCAGCGCCCTCTCCGGCGGCGAGGAGGACTTCTACACCGCGGGGATGTCCCCGCTGTGCCCTCTGGACGACGAGCTGCTGCCCGTGGACGCCGCGGGACTAAAGGCGCGGCAGGTCGACGCGGCGCTGGCGGCGCTCAAGGCGGCGGCCGACGAGCTCGAGGTGCTGCGGCTGCATGCGGCCGCTGCGGCCGCGGCGGCGGTCGCGGCCGGCGGTGAGGCTGAAACGGCGGCAGCGGCGGCAGCGGCGGCAGCAGCTGCGGCAGCTGCGGCGGCGGCGGCAGCAGCTGCGCCTCCTTTTCCTGGCCGGCGCCGCACAACCTCCCAAGGCGGCGGCGGCGGCAGCGAGGGAACCGACGAGGCGCGTGGGCAGGACAACGACGAGGACAGCCGCGGCGGCGGCGGCGGCAGCGGCGGCGGCAACACTGCCGCCGACGGCGTCCAGCCCAGCTTCCAGCTCCCCTCCCTCCCGCCGCGCCCGCAGCCGTCCATCCCGCCCAGCCGCACCCGCGCCGCGCTCGAGGCCCTGGCGCGCCTCGCCTGGTCGGACGACGCCGTGCGCGAGGCCGCGGCCGCCGCCGGCGGCATCCCCGCGGTTGTCTCTGCCATGCGCCTGCACGCGGGAGACGAGGGGGTGCAGTGCCACGGGTGCCTGGCCCTCATGGCCCTGGTGCGCGGCGAGGGCGAGGTGTGCCAGAGCAACCAGTGGGCCGTCGCGCGCGCGGGCGGCGTCGAGGCGGTCTCGGCGGCCATGCGGCGCCACCGGGCGTCGCCCGTCGCGCAGCTGTCCGCGCTGCTGGCCCTGGTGCCGCTGTCGCTGGGCAACCCCATGATGCAGGCGCACGTGACGGTCGAGTGCGCGGCGGACGCCCTGGCGGCCGCGGCCGCGCACCTGGGCGAGCCGGACGTGCAGACAAAGGCGCTGGTGCTGCTGGGCGTGCTGGCGCGCGGCGACGACGCCGCGCACGGGGCGATCCGCGCGCGGCTGGCCGAGGCCGGGGCGGCGCGCTGCGCCGCGGAGGCGCTGCGGGCGCACGGGCGCTCGAGCGACGACGTGCTGTGGGCGGCGCTCTTTTTTCTGGCGGTGCTGGTCAAGGAGGAGGGGATCGTGGGCGGCGGGGGCGGGGGCGGAGGAGCGGGCGGCGGCGGCGGCAGAGCGGGCGGCGGCGGCGGAGGCAGCAGCGGCGGGAGCAACGGAGCGAGCGGGGGAGGCGTGGGGGCAGAGGGGCCCGTCGTGGGCGGCGGCGGCGGCAGCGCGGGCGCGCACCCGCCCTCCCACGCGCCGCCCGACAACAGGCCCTCGCCCACGTTTGCGCTCGCGGCGCGCAAGGCGGCCGAGGCGGGCGTGCTCTCCGCCGTGCGCGAGGGCGCCGAGGCCTTTTTCGCGCGGCGGCACGCGAGCCTCGGCGGCGGCGGAGGCGGCGGCGGCCTCGGCGGCGGCGACGGGGAAATGGTGGCGGCCGCGAGCGAGTACCTGTGCCGCGTGCTGGAGCCGTACGCGCGCGCCGCCGCGCGCCGCCGGGCGGCGCTGGCCGCCGGGGCGGCGCTGGCGGCGGTGGGCCTGGTGGGGGCGCTCGCTTGGCGGCACGGCGCCTGCTCCTCCTCCTCTCAGTCTTCGTCTCCGGCCGACGGCGGCAGCAGCAGCGGCGCCGGCTGGTCGTGGTGGGCGTCGGTGTCGCGGCTGAGCCGCAGGTAGAGGTGAAGGGATGTCCATAGCATAGAATTATAACATTTGATTCGTGTTTTCCGGGTCTTATTGAGGGAGACGGTTCGGTTTGCTCCGCTCGACTCCTTCACTTGAATTCACAGGATTTGGTCCGACGGCGCCGAGGGCACGCGCTGCAGCGGCGGCGGCGGCGGCGGCAGCGGCATCACGGCCGGCGGGGAGCGGGGCGTCGCGATCTCGAGCCGGCCGGCCGTGGACGGGAGGTCGGCCAAGGGGTCCGCGAAGGGGTCGCGCGGCGGCGCGGCGGGGGGAGCAGGCGGAGGCGGCGGCGGCGGCGGCGGGGAGGGAGGCGTCGGGGAAGGAGGAGCGGGCGGCAGCGCGGACGCTTCTGCTGCCGGCGCCGCCTCGCCCGCAAAGGCGAGCGTCCCCGCGCCGTCGTCGTCCACGCCCGAGGGCCGCCACTCGCCCATCTCGCGCCCCTCGAGCGCGTCGACCGGTTCCTCTGCGGCCGCTGAAAGCGGCGGCGGAGGAGGGGCCGTGGCCGCTGGCTGCTGCTCGCCAGCGCCAGCGCTGGCGCCAGCGCCAGCGCCGCCGCCGCCGCTGCCGCCGCAGCCGCAGCCGCCGCCGCTGTTGTCGCCACCGCCACCGCCGCCGCCGCCGCCTGCGCCCGACGGATCCAGCGCCTCTGCCTCTGCCGCCATCTCGGCGGCAAAGAGGGCGTCGAGCGGCGAAGGGCCGACCGAAGACGGGGTGGCCGCGGCGACCGAAGCGCCGGCGGCGGCCGCGGCCGACACCACGGCATCCGCGCAAAAAAAGTCGACGGTCTCGCCGGCCCGGGCAGCGGGCGGCGGTGGAGGCGCCTCCGGCTCTGCCGCTGCCGCCGCTGCTGCTGCCGGCGCCTCTGCCGCTGCTGCTGCTTGCGCCTCTCGCGCCACCGACAGGCTGTCAAAGCCCGCGAGCAGGTCGGGCGGCGCGGGGGCAGCGAGGGCTGGCAGGGGTTGCTCCAAAGCGCCCTCCGGCGCCGCCGACGCCTCGGGCAGGAACGGCGTCGGCGGCTCCTCCTCCTGCTGCGGCTGCGGCTGCTCCTCCTGCTCCTCCTGCTGTCGCGGCTGCTGCTGCTCCTCCTGCTCGTCCTGCTGCTGCGGCTGCTGCTGCTCCTCCTGCTCCTCTCGCTGCTGCGGCTGCGCCTGCTCGGCCCGCTCGACATCCTCCGCTTTCTCCACCTCCCCGCCTCCGAATGCCGGGGGCGGGGGCTGCCCGGCCACGGCCTCTGCCGGCGCCGCTTCCCCCCCCGCCACCGCCGCCGCCCCTGGGCCCCCCTCGTCCTCGGCCGCCTCCTCCACTGGCTCGGGCGCAACGACAACGGCAACTGCAGCAGCAGCAGGCGCCGCCGATACCGCCGCGTCCGCCGCCGACAGGTCGGGCACGGGCCCAAAGTGCTTGACGTGCCACGTCGTCAGGCGGCTCGCGTGCGCCGCCAGCCGGGCGGGGTCGAGCGGCAGCTCGCCAAAGGCGCGCAGCGCGGCGAGGGCGCTGGCGCGGCACACGGGCTCCCACGCGCGGCGCAGCTGGTCCCGGCGGGCCAGGACGAGGGCCGAAGGCGAGGGGGCGGCGGGCGCGTGGGCGCCAGGGGGAGGGGCTCCCGCGCCTGGCAGCGCTGCGGGCGGCGCCGCCGCCCCCGCGTCGCCGCCGATGCTGGAGGCGCCGACGTCGCAGCCGGCGCCGCCCCCAGAGACCAGCACCTCGAACACGGCCGCGAGCCCGTCGCCGCACGCGCGCACGACGGCGCCGAACACGGCCTCGGCCTGCTCGGGGAAGAGCAGGGGCGCGAGGATGGCGCGCAGGGTGGTGAGGTTGCGGGCGAGCGACGCGACCGCAGGGTGGGGCGGCTGCTGCTGCTGCTGCTGCGCGGCAGGCTGCGCCGTGTCCGTCGACGGCGACGGCGGCGGGAGCGCGGGCGGCGGCGCCTCGAGCAGCTGCCGCTCCGCGAGCGCCAGGCGGTCGCGCATGATGTCCACGAGCTTCTGGAGCACCTGGTCCGCGTGCAGCTGCAGGTCCCCCTGCACCCGGTCAAACTCGGGCGACAGCAGCGCCCGCCGCGGCGCGCTCGCCGCCGCCAGCAGCGCCGCCCGCAGGTCGGGAAGCAGCGCCGCCGCCACGGCGAGCGCCTGCCCGCTGAGCGCCAGCTGCTTGGCGGAGATCGAGCGCAGGCCTGCCGTGCGCATGGCCCCGGCCCCCAGCACCAGCTGCGCGGTTGTCGCGTTGAACAGGCGCAGCGTCTCGAGCAGCTTGCCCGCGACCTCGGCCGCGAACGAGGGCAGCGCCGCCGCGCAGCCCGAGTAGTCGCCGCAGGCGGCCACCAGCATGAGCGCGGCGTTGACGAGGTGGTAGCCGCGGCCGCGAAGGCGCAGGGACAGGGAGGGGGCGGGGGGAAAGGAGGGGGGGGAGGCGTCGGCGGGGGTGGTTTCCTGCAGGGCGTCGGGGGCCGGCAAGGCGGCGGCGCCGCTGCCGTTGCCGGTGCCGTCGTCGTAAAAGCCGTTTCCGCCGCCGCCGCCGCCGCCGCCCGTCCCCGCCCCCGCCGCCGTCCCTCGTCCTCCCGCCGACAGCCGGTCCGCGATCGCCTGGAAGCGGGGGGGCACCTCGACGAGCACCCACTGCTCCGCCTCGAGGACGTGCAACAGCCGGGCGGAGGCGCGCGCGTGGAAGGCGTCGACGAAGGCGCGCGCCTGCGCCTGCAGCGCGGGCCGTAGTGCGGCGGCGGGCCGGACGCCGCCGCCGAGCCGCCCGCAGTCGGCCGCGAACTGCTCGGCGGCGGCCAGCAACGCCCTGAGCTCGCGCAGGCGCAGGCGCGCGGTGGCGGGCTGGCGCGCGGCCAGCAGGCGCACCCAGCGGCCCTGGCCAACATCGGAGACCTGCTGCGCGGCCCAGGCGACGTCGCGGCGCGCGGCGGCGAGCTCCTGGGGGGTGGCGGCCGTCGCCGGCGGCGGCAGAAGGGCAGAGGCGCCGCCGCCGCCGCCGCCGCCACGGCCGCCCGCACCCGAAAACCCCTGGGCCCCCTGCCCCTGCTGCAGCAGCGCGTCCTCCACCACCAGGCGCCCGACCGCGCGCGTGTGCGCCAGGCACGCCGAGACGAGGGCCGCCACCCCGCGCAGCAGCGCCATGAACCCGGCGTGGTCGAGGGCGGCGAGCAGGTCGGCGAGGTGGGGCTCAACGGCGCCACCGCCGCCGCCGCCGCCGCCGTTGGCAGCGAGGCCGGCGGGCGCGGGCGACGCGCCGCCGCCACCGGCAGAGCCCGCTCCGCCGGCCGGCCCCTGCTGCTGCTGCTGCTGCTGCTGTTGCTGCTGCTGCTGCTGCTGCTTCTGCCCCACCGCCACCGATCCCGGCGGCGACGGCGACGACCCCCCGCCCCCGCCCCACTCCTGCATGCCGATGATGCCCTCGGCCGCCGCCGCCGCGCCGCGCGGGCCGTTGGCGAGCAAGGCGGGCAGCAGCCGCGAGACGAGGTCGCGCACGGCGCCCTTGGCCTCCTCGGCGGCGGCCTCCTGCCAGCGCGACAGGGCCGAGGGGAGGAGGCCCGCGCGGTGCAGGCCGAGGACCAGGGGAAGGAGGCGTTCGGAGAGCTCGGCGAGGCGCGCGCGCGCGGCGGCGGCGTCGCCGCCAGTTTCCTCGGCGTCGCCGTCGCCGTCGCCATCGCCGCCACCGCCATCGCCGCCGCCGCCGTTGTTGTCTGCGCCGCCGCCCTCGGCTCCTCCGTATCCGTCTGTGGGGCCCACGCCAAACACGACCGCCAGCGGGATGGGCCGCCACAAGAGCGCGTCGGCCGCCGCCTCTGCATCGCCGCTGTCGCCGACGGCGTCCGCGCCGCCCCCGTTGCCGCCCTCCGCCGGTCCGCCGGCCCCGTCGGCCGCCTCCGCCGCCTCGACCGCCGCCGACACGGCGTCCCCGAGCACGCGCCGCGCCACGCGCTCGACCGCCTGGCCCGCGGCCTCGGGGCCAAGGGCCGCCGCCCGCAAAAAGGCCTCTTGCAGGCGCGCCTCGGCGCCCGCCTGCGTCTCGGCCAGCTGCGGGGCGAGAGGGCGGACACACTGGACCCCCGAGAGCTCGTCGGCGGCCAGCAACCCGCCCAGCTGCTGGCACAGCTCGAGCGCGCCCGGGTAGTCCTGCGCGGCCAGCAGAGCCTCGAGCGCCGCGCGGCACGAGGCCACGTCGTCCAGGGCGCGCGTCACCGAGAGGGCCGAGGCCAAGGCCGCGCGCCGCCGCCGCAGCGCGACGACGGCCGAGGCCGAGCGGAACGAGCGCGCGTCGAGCGCGGCCATGCGCGCGCGCAGCGCCCTGACGTCGGCGACGGCCTCGGCCAGCCCCGCGCGCAGGTGCTGGAGCGTGTGCGCCGCTGAAAACATAGCGCCCGAACGCGCGGCCACCTCGCGCAGCAGGTTGCCCTCGGCCGCGTCCAGCGCGCGCCCGAGCGCGTCGAGCCGGGCCGCCAGCGCCGCGCGCCCGGCCGCCGCCGGCGGGGACGACGCCGCCGCCGCCGCTGCTTCCTCCCCTCCATCTCCGGCTGGCGCCGCCCCCTCCGCCGCCGCCGCCGCCGCCGCCGCCGACTCGGCCGCCGTCACCTCGGAGCAATACTGCGCGAACAGCGCCGGCCACCGCGCCTCAAAGTCGTCGTCGTCGTCGAAAAAGTGAGACGGCACCGCCCGCACGGCGGCGGCGACCGCCTCGCCCGCGGCGGCGGACCCGCCGTTGGGGTCCGCCGCGACGGCGAGGCCTCTCCCGCCGCCGACGGGGCTGCCCTCTGCGCCGCCTGACGACGCGGTCGCGACCCCGGCGAAAAAGGCGTTCTCCTCCTCGCGGCCCTCGCCGTCGTCGGCACCGCCGCCGCTAGCGCCGTTGCCGACGGCGGCGCCGCGCGCCCGCGCGGCCGCCGCGTGCTCGGCCATCGCTTGCCGGTCGCGCAGAAACCGGCCGTACGCGCCGGAGACGACGTCCAGGTACGGCTGCACCTGGGCCAGGGTGACGGGCGGGTACCTCACGGGGTCGAGCGGCACGTAAGGGCCGGGCGCAAAGGCCTCGTGGCGCGCGACCGCGTCTCCTCCTGCCCCTCCCCCCGCACCCCCCAGGCCGAGGAACCAGCCAGACGCCTGCTGCGTGGCGCGCGGGTCGTTGGCCACGGAGGCGAGGGTCTGGCCGACGCTGTACACGCTGCGGTCGACATCGGCGTGCTGCAACGAGCGCCGCAGCAGGCCGTGAGAGGAGACGCTCTCGGACATGATTGTCGGGGTGAGGCGGTTGAGAGGGAGAGAGGGGAGGTGAGGGCCCTCTCTCACCGCTTGTCTTTCGAGGGTATCATTGGATTGTTCGGGCTCATACGACATGCATTGGTTTGGGAGGCGAGAGGGGGCGCAGCGGCTTTGGCGGGTGATATGACGAAGCGGCGGCGGCGTCGCGCGCGCCGATCGACGCCGACGGGAGCGCGATCGACGCGCCGCGCGCGCCACAACCGCCGGTCTTGACCTCTCTCCTTCTTCCCCCCTCAGACACCAAACACAAACTACCGGTACTGCCCGACAGAGCACACATCGATCGCGCGCTTTCCCCTGCCACGAGCCAGCTCCTGCTATTCTCCCCTTGCTTGTCACCAACCCTTTCTGCTTCCGAAACACGAGGATGGACCAGCTCGCCGACCTCCTGCGACGAGCGAGGTGCGATGGTGTCGACAACCAAGTGCCGCCCGAGGGGGTGCGCGCCCTCCTGGCTTGCCTGGACCAAGCAGACGCCGCCGCCGCCCCGTTGTCCGTCGCCCCGCCGTCGTCGTCGTCGTCGCAGCCCGCTCCGTCCTTTGGCGTCGACGTCTGCGTGCACGGCCCGGGCGCCGCGGGCTCGACGCACCTCGCCAACTTTCTGCTGCGCGAGGCGGGGCTGCGCTGCAACCTGCTCGTCGACCCGGACGGATGCCGGCACGCGCCGTGGCCGCCGCCGCCGCCGGCGACGGGCGGCGACAAGAGCGGCCAGGCCGCCCGCCCGCCCTTGCCGAGCAGCCTCATTTATCTCTACAGCGACGACCCCTTGCTGGCCGCCGCGTCCTTTTACCGGCGGGGCATGGCCCGCGAGCAGGCGCTCAAGATCTCGGGGGCCGCGGGGCTCGCGTCGGCCCCACGCGACTTTGACCCCGCCCCGGCGCGCGCTGCGCTGGCGCTCGCGGCGGCGTCGGAAGCAGCGGCCGACGGCGGAGGCGGGCGCGACGGCTTTCCGCCCACGCTCGACGCCCTGCTCGAGCGCGGGGACAAGGAGGACCCGTTTGGATTTGACGCGCACCTGAGCGCGTGGCTGACCCGCCCGGCCGCGGCGGAGGTGGTGTTTCTGAGGTACGAGCGGGCGTTCGAGCCAAGCGTGGCGCACGCGCTCTTCCGGCGGCTGCTGCGCGAGGCGCGGGCGCGGCGGCGGCCGCGGTGGCAGCGGCGAGCGGAGGAGGAGGATCGGGAGGACGAGGCCGAGACGGAGGCGCGCGCCGACCGCCTCGCCCAGGAGTGGTGCGCGCAGCGCCGCCAGCGGCGGACGCAGCCGAGCGCGGAGCAGCGCGAAAGGGGGGGGCGCGTGTTTGCGGCGTCCGTCGCGCGCGTCGCGGCGCTCCCGCACGGCGGCTGCTTCGTGCGCCCGGCGGCCGCCTCGTCCTCGGCCCCGGAGCAGTGGGAGGCCCTGGCATCTTGATCGATTGATCCTTCCTCTTTGCGCGCGCCGCCTTTTGTACACAAGAGCAGATTTCAACCAAAAAAAAAACCGTTGTCTCATCGTCACCCGGCGGCGGTCGTCGCCTCCACGCCCTGCTGATGTTGCTGCTGCTGTTGTTGCTGCTGTTGCTACCGCTGCTGCTGCTGCCGCTGCTGCTGCTGCTGCTGGGGCGGCGACGACGCCTGCCCGTGCAGCGACAGCCGCGCCACCAGCCGCCACCGCGCCCCGGGCGGGTCCGCCGCCCGCTGCCCGCCCCCGGCGCCGCCCGCGCCGCCCCCGCCCCCGGCCGTCGCCGCGTCGCGGTTCAGCCGGTCGTCGGCGGCCGTCTTGCGCTCGAGCACCCAGTAATCCTCCGCGTCCAGCACCCCCTGCGGGTCGCCCGCCACCAGCTCCCACGGCGAGTCGCTTTCAGAAAACGGCGCAGAGGCGGGGGGGCGGGGAAGGGCGGAGCCGCCGCCGCCGTGGGCGCCGCCGCCGCCGCCGCCGCCGCCGCCGGCCGCCGCCGCCGGCCGCCGCCGCCGGCGGTACGCCGCAAACACCTGCTTCGAGGGGATCTTGAACGTGATCTGCACGAAGCCCGTCATCGAGGACGCAGCCACCTGCGCGTACCGCGCGTGCACGATCTTGACGTCCTTGGCGCGCACGGGCTCGGCCAGCCGCCACTCGATGCGCTCCCAGCCCGCCAGAGCGCGCGCGTGCGCGTCGCCCCTCAGGCGCTGCAGCTCGCCGCTGGCGACGCTGTCCTCGGCGGCCGCGAGCCCGCGCTGCCCGCCGGCCAGCGCCGCGTTCACCTGCTCGTACAGCGCGACGGCCGAGGCCTTGAGCTCGCCCAGGGCGAAGCCCGGCACCCGGCGGTTGAGGTGCGAGATCACGACGCCCTTGCTGACGAGGTCCCCGAAGCGGCGGCGCAGCGCGGCGCGCCCCGCGGGCGCAAAGGGCGACAGCGGCGACAGCGGCGCCTGCGCGGACGGGTTGTAGCGGTCAAGCACGGCGCCGAACGTCTGGCGCGCAAAGTCGAACGCGGCGACGCGCTGGGGCGACAGCTGGGGGCCCTGCTGCTGCTGCTGTTGTTTGGCTGATGCTGCGGCGCCCGCTGCTGCTGCGGGGGGCTTGGCCTCGGCCGACGGCGCCGCCGACAGACCAAACGAGCGGGCGCCGGCGCCGACGCGCGACGCGCTTGCTTCGACCGGCGGCGCGAGCCACGACTGCTGCTGGTGCGGCTGCCGTTGCAGCACTTGCGATCGCATCAGCAGCAGGCGCGCGCCTCGCCGGGCGGCTGCTGCCGCGCCCGGGGCGCTCATTCGATTGGTGGGGATTCGCCCCCAAGTCTCTCGCAGAGAGTCGCAAATGGTTTTTGGGGAGGGGTGTGACGGCGGGTCGGCACCGATCGCGGGTTGTCGTTGTCGGAGTGGTGGTGGTCGGGAGAGTTGGAATCCGACGCAAGAATTGGTCGATTACGATGCGAGCGCCTGGCGTTTGGTTTTGGAGAGGCAATGCGAGCGGGGGATGAGACGCCGGCGTCGCGGGCGCCGTAGCCCCCCGCCTCTCCCTCCCTACACGACGACGACAACGACGACGAAACACACTCGAGCGACACAGGCGGAAACATGGGGGTCGAGCTCTTACGAGGTCGTCGCACTCTGTCCCGCGACTCACTATCGCTATCTCTCTCTTTCTGAAATGTTTGGCCTTCTTCGAGTAAGGACACATCGACAAGAAAAGGGGCGGGCGGCGGCTCGGTCGGGGGGAGGAGGAAAAAAAAAGACACGCTCTGCAGTCCTTCTGGGTTTTGGGAAACTCACTGGGGGGGTCCGGGAACACAAAAAAGG
>Ga0209390_10002888_pt1 | contig 29028 bp, 32 predicted proteins | sample BON01_FD_187212 | JGI IMG/M metagenome (GOLD analysis project Ga0209390, IMG submission 187212) | Freshwater microbial communities from Lake Bonney liftoff mats and glacier meltwater in Antarctica - BON-01 (SPAdes) (version 2) | ecosystem: Environmental > Aquatic > Freshwater > Ice > Glacier...
GCCTGAAGAAGCTCTAAGAGCTCTTAAACGTAAAAATGCATCTCTTTTAAACAATTTAAAAACATTCAATTAGTTGATCTGGAGAGATCTTTCAATGAATTACTTATTAACTATTGCGGAAGTCCTGTATTAATTGAACAGTTGATGGATGATGACTTCTAACAGGCCCGGTAGTAGTAGATTTAGGTTGCTTAACTGCTTGCAGAGAAGCTATAACAGACAATCCTACAATCATAATTGTTTTTTTCATAATACAATCTTTTTTTTAAAAAACTAAAATATATTTCTCAAACCAACAACCGCTTCAATAAGCGCATTAGATATAAACATACACAATCTGAATTAATTAACAAGAGGATAGCACCTTTTTTAGACAACTCATTTCACAAAAAAAAGAGTGAACTTATTAAAAGTTCACTCTTTTTAAATTTATAAAAGAATTATTTATTTTTTTCTTCAAATTCTTCAGACTCTTCATCTATGCATAAACCGACAGAATGAGAACCTACTGATTGAGTCTCTATATCACCATCAGTAGAACCAAATAAATTATCTTGAGATGAATATAACTGCTCTCCAGATATAAAATGAATAAAACGTGTATCATAAACAGTTGTAGATTGTTGTTTTGCAGGTGGAGTTAAAAGAGGAGAAGGACATAGTTTCATAAGTCCTGATTTCTTTGATGGAATTTTTAAACATAAAAATCCAACTGTCTTTGTCATCGTAGAAAATGACTCTGATGAACCTAAAGATGTCTTATTAGGAGTTGTTGGGGGAGTTAAAGTTGGAGTTTTGCAACGCTTACTTTCACCGTCATTATGAGGAGTCGTTGGAGGCGTTAAATAAGGAGAACGACATAATTTAGTATCAATACTTAAAAAATATTGAGCCATATCAGTAATAGATTGAGGAGATGATGCACAATGATGATCATCTAATTGTTTAACAAACTGAACAGGTTCACTTTTACCTTGATATGCTGGCATAGTAAAAGAAAAATTTGATAAGCTGAAACATCCTGTAACTATAAGTGCTATTTTTTTATTCATACAACGACCTTTATTTAAAAACAATTCCCCACAGCGTATTATATAATTTTATATTTTATCACGCGCCATTACTTCGACTAAAAACACATATTGATATTTTATACTTTATTTCTGAAAAAATCAATTTTATACTTTATTTTTATAGAAATGAAAAATAAAATCAATGATGAAATATCTTACAAAACTTTATCATTAATAAAACAAAATTAGTAATATAATTTTTTTAAAAAAAATAAAAAATCGTAATTAAAGACTTTTAAGAATAAAACTTAACCAAAAAAATAGAAATAGGTGGTTATAAAAAACATACAATTATTTATAACCACCTATTTCTATTAAAATAAATATTGTTTAATTTATCATTGATCCACCATAATCAATATCTTTTTCTGTCGGTACAAATTCTGTACTCATTAATGTATCTCGTTGAACAGTTACAAATACTGTACTAGATGATAATCCTGAGCCTGCTTCATCAGAACCTAAAACTGGGCTATTATAAGTAGAACTCTCTTGAGAAGCTGGAGATCCACCTGCTGAAGCAGCAGCAGCAGTCACTGGAAATAGAGCTTTTTTAGAACTAGAACTCGCCTGAGAAGATATATCCATATCTTTTTTAACATCCGCAATCAAAGCTTCTGATTCTTCTAAGTTAGAAGACATACTCTCTAAGTGATTGACTACAGATGATTGTTTATCATGAGTATCAGATAATAGATCTTGTGCTTTTTGCAGTTTGTCAGCTAGCTCTTGAGAGTCTATTACAGTAAGACGAGAAGTAGTTGTAACTTTGCCTATTGGTGATGTTACAACTTCTGTAGAAGCAACTCCTAAACCTTGTGCTGAATCTTCTTTTGCAGGTTTACCAAAACTTAATTTGTTAAAGTAAGACTTAAAATCAATTGCTTTTACGTTTGTGATCATTTTTTGATCATAACCTGTCAATCGAGCAGCTGTAAGTGCTCCAGCTGTTAAGACAACTCCACCAGCAATATATTTTTTATAATTATCTGATGATGAAGCAACAATTTGTATTGATGTAGTTAAAAAACATAAAGATACTATGAACATCTTTTTCATAACAATGATCCCTGATACGTATAAATGATAAGTTTCTGTCCACAAAAATTTATCATAAAAAAGTGATAAAGTATATTCATATCGATCCAATAAGGATATTGAGAAAAAATCTTGTAAATTATACAATTGGATGATGTTTTTTAATACTTTTTTGAGATATCAAATAGCTTTTAGCCTGTTTTTGACTTAATTTCTCAACCATTTTATAGAAAAAATCTCGATCTGGAGATTTTATAACTGCTTGCTCGTGTGCCTCAAATAAACAAACCGGGTACCCACGCCCCTTTAAAGCTTGATCTAATGCAATTGAACAAACTTGATTTACTAAATCATCTGACAATGCAATCCATGCAGGAAATTCAAGTCGAACAATTTCACTACCAACATGCAGATAACAGAAATATGGTTGGAGATGCGCGGGATAAAGATAAGAAATAGGAGCACGACTCTTAAAAACAATGGATCTTTGATTTAAATTCAGATAAAGATCAGCAATATCAACATCGGTTAATCTATCTATCACTGATGTTAATTCTAAATTTTCACTATCAAATTGAGCTAACTCTAATTTACATAAATTAATAAGTTCTTTTGTTCTTGGCAAACTCATATACCCAGCAATCAGCATCTTATTTTGATAAAATTTTTCAAGAACATTACAATAATAATCTAAAAAAGAATCTTTCAATTCCATTTCTTTCGCATCAAGATGGAAAAATATGAGCGATCCATCAAAAAGAGCAGCCGAAAGATGTTCCTTGTTTTCTTCTTGAATAAGCTGCATTTGCTCAAATGCCTTATCAAATTCATAAGCTTCACGCTCCATATTAACAAAATCTGGTGAACCAAAATCATTTTCAACATTAAACTTTGTACATAAAATTGGCTCAGAGCCATATTCAACAGGTTTTCCAGTCATTCCATATCGCAGCTGCATAAATCCAATATTAATCAAAAAACAAGGTGGTCCTTGATGCTTATCATAATAAATTTGTGATCCATCAACCGAGACAACTGAATATGCTTCTTTTATAGGCGCAACATCTACAACTGGAGCTAATAACCCTTTCCAAAAAGGGACAAGTAATAAATGCTTTTGTTCATTAATCTTTTGAGCAAAGTCGATTTCATTCGATATTTTATGCCAAACTTGCTGTACAATATCAATTTCTTGAACAAATCCAATAAAAAGATCTTGTGATGATTTTTGTAAAGCTGCAACTATTTTTGATCGATCTAACAACTTTATACCCTCTACTTAAAAATAAAATGAGACGAATCAGACATTTATCTTAAACCATGTTATACTAATATAAATTAAACGCTTCTGTTTTTTATGATTTATAGCACCCCTGCACATAAAAAAATGGCAAGCTCGAGCAATCTATTAAAAAAGAAAGAAACTTATGATAAAAAAATCAGTAATTTCTCATTCAAAAGTATCAAAACAAAAACACTTCGTCAAAACGATCATCTTTGATTTAAGTGGTGTTTTACTTATTAAAAAAAATTCTTCTGATCTCATCAAAAATCCAGAGTCAACATCTCCATTGGTGGTAGTTAACTTTGTAGAAACTTTAGCGCTTTTAAAAGCATGTAAATCTGCTGGACACAATTTATATGTTTTATCAAATTTATCAGTTGTTCAATATAGTAGAATTCAGCAAGAACCTGAAATTGCTTCTTTGTTTAGTTTTTTTGATGATATTGTTATTAGTGGAATGACACCATATGAAAAGCCTGAAACTGAAATCTTTACTTATTTTTTTGATCTATATAATGTAAAACCTGAAAACTGTATTTTTATAGATGATAAACAAGATAATCTTAATGGAGCAAACTTAGCATCTATATCAAAAACGATATTATGCTCAAACTTTGACTTAAAACATGTTCGCAGTGAGCTTGTTGTTTATGGAGCTTTACTTCATAATGATGCCTTGGAATTAAACATCCCAACAGGCCAAGCTTAATTATTGTTAATATAAATTTAAAGGAAATTTATGTCATATAAAAAAACATTACTACTTTTGCTTATAATATCATCTAATAAAAATTATACAGCAAGTAGGATTAAACATATTTTTGTAGACATTAATGCTGTTATTGCAACGAGTAAATCTGCGGCTAGCAAATATGTTGGAATTTTTGATTCTGTAAAATACAGTACAAAAGTTGGTCATTTTCCAGCAAAAGCAGATTTATTTAAAGCTTTAAAAAAAACTTCTGCAAAATCTAGCTATGAAGTTCATAATGAAAACTTATTAATGCCAGCAATTTTTTCTGATTGGTTTTTAGGCTTACAAACAAATGCTGTAATAAAAGGTGCTATTCACACACATCTTGATCAAAGCAAATTATCTAACATCGAAAAAACAATATTTAAAAACATTTCAAACATGATGTTAACACCTGCTAACTTAATTGATACTCAATACGTTCTTAAAGATGTTGTGAAAATGTTGCATCATATTAAAAAAAGCGGCCATTATTCAATATATTTAATTGGTAATTGGGACAAAGAATCCCAACCATTATTAATGAAAATGTTACAAAATCATAACTGGTTATCAAACCCAGCACATTGTTTCTTTTCGAATAAAGTAAAAAAGATAAAGCCTCAATCTGATTTTTACACAGAACTATTAAGTCATTATAATGTTGATATGAAAGAGTGCTTAATAATTGATGTTGAAAAACAACACGCTCAAGAGTCTAAAAAGTTTGGAATAAGCACAATTCATTTACAAAATCATAATGTTTCACAACTTAAATCAGAATTAGCTCATTATGGCATAAAAGGCTAAAGTTAATTTTGACATTTCAGATAAATAAAAAAGCAGAGCTCTATGAGAACTCTGCTTTTTATGTTTTATAACAAATTATAATTTTTTCATGACTTCAAGAAAAAAATCAACTTCTTGTATTGTATTATAAAATGCAAAACTTAAACGTACAGTTGAGTCTATCCCTCTTTTTTCATGATATGGCTGAACACAATGATTACCAGCTCGTACAGCAATTCCATATGAGTCAAGATAGGCTGATATATCATGAGCATGTATAACAGAGTCATAAAAAGTTACGATATGACTAAAGTCATCTTGCTTTAATAAATGAAAACCAAGATCCTTCAAACCATTTGCTGCTCTATGAGCTAAAGCATTTTCATGCTGTAATGATTCAACAAAATTTATATTTTTCTTTAAATAATTAACAACCGCTCCAAGCCCAATTGCTTGAGCTATTGGTGCTGTTCCTGACTCGAAACAATATGGTGCATTTTTCCAAAATGATTCATCATAAGCAGCATTATAAACCATAGAACCACCAAATTTATGTGGCATGCACTCTTTCTGAACTTCTTTTTTTATAAACAGGCAGCCAATTCCAGTTGGTCCATATAATTTGTGTCCAGAAAAAACTAAAAAATCACACGCAAGATCAATAACATTAATTGATTGATGAGCTATTGATTGTGCAGCATCAACTAAAACTTTAGCTCCAAATTGATGAGCCGCGGCAACAATTGATCCAATATCATTTGTTGTGCCTAAAATGTTTGAAGTATGAATAATCGAAACCAACTTTGTTTTTCCAGACAAAGCTGCATAATATTTTGTCATGTCCAAATATCCATTATCATCCACGGGAATAATTGTAAGAATACATTTTTTATGTAAAGCAAGTTGTTGCCACGGCAAAAAATTTGAATGGTGTTCAACTTCTGAAACTATGATTTCATCGCCTGCTTCTAATTTATGATCAGCCCAAATAGCTGCAACCATATTAATTCCATCTGTTGCGCCACTTGTAAATATAATTTCTTCTGGTTGTGCCTGAATGAATTGTGCAATTACTTTACGAGATTCTTCATAATTCAAGGTTGTTTTTTCAGCGAAAGCATACAAACCTCTATCAATATTCGATTTATATGTCATGTAATATGAGGTCATTGCATCCATTACAACTTGAGGCATTTGAGCTGTAGCAGCTGAATCAAAATAAATAAATTGATGCTCGTTGACCTTTTGATTAAATATCGGAAAATCTAAACGTATTTTTTCTAATTTATTCATATTTCTTCATATACTTTTTTTAATATTAAATTTTTATTTTCATAATTAAATAAAACATCAGAAAATAAAGCTTCTACTAATAATTGTTTAATAATGCCATCGCTTAAACCACGACTCTGCATATATTGCATCTCTTTTTGTCCAAATTTACCAACACAAGCTCCATGAAAACATTGTACATCATGGTTTAAAACTTCAATATTTGGTATAGAAATCGCAGATGATTTATTTGATAGTAAAATATTTTTATTGTTTTGCAAGGCATACGTTCCACTTGCATTCTTCTCAATTTTTATTGTTCCATTATGCTTAACTTTTGATTGACCTATCAGCAAACCTTGTAAAATCAATCTACTATAATTATTTCTACCACAATGAAATTGCTGAGTTACAACTTCAACTGATTGCATTTGTGCAAGAGCATACATGCCTAAAACATTTACCCTACTTTGTTCACCACACAAAAATACAGATATCTGTAAATCTACAACTTCTGGAAATAAAATAATTACTCTGACCGTAAGATCAACATTATTGTGACTATATATTTGTATATGACTTTTTTCTGATAAAAGAGTTAGTGTGATTTCAGCTGTTACATTATTTTGAACAACAATACAAAATTCATCTGACACAATATTCATGTCTAATTTTGTATGAGAATCAATTGAAAAAATCTCTTGTGTGTTAAAAGGTATTTGATGCGAAATGCATGTCTTAAAAGTATATATAAGATTCCAAGTTGAATAAAAACTTCACTATTTGTATATCTTATATAATTATATCATATTAATTATTTTTAAACTAAAAATAATTATAAAATATATTGATTTTAGTTCTTAAATATATAGAATACAATTCTGTAATATCAGGAAAAACATGTTTAAATAAAAAAAGGATTTTAATGATTATCAATAAAAAATTAGCTGCTTTAACATTATGTTTAGCAACTTTCAATAGCAATTGCCTAGAAGAAAAAAAACTTAATCACACTCAAATAGGTATTCTTACTACAATTGCATCAAACGCTGCACAAGCTGCTATCGATGCAATCATGGATAGAATTCACTCAACAGAACACACTATGATATCAAAAGATGATGCAACAGAACTTTTGCAAGAAACAGCAACAAACCTTACACAAGGAAGCACTTTTGAATTAAATGGCAAAACATATTGCATAGAAGAAGTTGAAACAGTAAAAGCAACTGCTTCTGAAAAAGAAGAAGTACAAGAAGAAGAATCGTCTAATGATGAAGTCAAAAGTGAAGAAAAATTAAATGATGCTTCAGAAACATTTTCTGAAGAAGATGTACTATCAAAAGATCTTCATTTAGATGATGAAACAGTTATGACAGATGAAAATAAAGAGAATGATGATTACAACAATGTATACAATCTAATCAAATCAGTTTTAAAACAAGAAAGTTATGACGTAATAAGCTTTAAAATCAATGACACAATTACACAAGCACCTGTTATTACTCATGAAGAATTTTCAGCAATTTTAAAAGTTTTACTTGGTGATGAGCAAGCAAATAAAATAGATATTACTGATGGTGTTGTTAGAGTTGGCCATGAAGATAATGCTATTTATTTTTCTATAAAAGCATCTGAAAAAAACAACGATAACTCACAAGAGTAATTTATAAATTTATTCTTAATAAAAAGGTCACTTTCATAGTGACCTTTTTACTTTCTAAACATTTAATTCATGACTATTTCATTTAAACATAGGTCAAAAAGACCAACGGCAACCATTTTACATAAGAATGCTTATTTGACACTATTAACAAGTAGTCATTGTTTTTTAAAAAACAGAAAGAATAGATTTCATGAAAAAAATGAATTTATTAGCAATAAGTATCATGCTTATTTCTTACAAAATCCATGCATCAGAGAATAGAAAAGGTGATTATTCTATAAAATTACCCGCAACTGAAGAATGTTTAAATTTTCAAGGTACACGATATCGCGTTGTAACATATCCTTCAATTAACAATAATTTAAATAGATGCTCTCCTCAATTAGTAGCCTCTTTATTAAAATCTGAATATAAAAAAACAGCCGTTTCAAATGATAAAGAATCACAAAATTCTGAAAGACTTCGCTATACTCAAGAATTAATAAAACATGGTTTTCTATCAAAGAGTCACAAAACATATTCTGCAAAACAAACTCCTGCAGCGCTTAGCAAACCAAGAAGAATTAATACAGAAAAAGTTAGACACCAGAAGCCTTTGGAGTATTACAAAGGTAACAAAACACCTGTTTCAACTACCCAAAGTGATAAATTAACTCATAACAAAGCTTACTTGCCTCAAATAAAACATGAATCTTTCAATCAACGATTTTCATTATTTAAAGATGGTTGCTGGACTTCAGATTTAAAAAAAGAATCTGATAGTTCAAATTCATAACTAAAAAACTATTTTTATAAAAAAAGCCTCATGAAACTTTATTGAATCATGAGGCTTTTTAATTTTATAAATTTATATGATCGATATTAATCAATATCATCAGCTGAAGTTTTTGGTACCCCAACTAGATTTTCTTTTAAATATTGCTGCAACGGAGAACTCAATATTAATTCATCGAAAGAACCAGACCAAGCAGTGTTTTTTTCATGTTTATTAGCAGTTATATGAACTATCAATGATTTAGGTTTTACCCTAGCTTGAGCTGAAATAGCTGATCCAGCATAAAAAACATATAATTCATTATCATCAAATGCATTGCCCCAACTCATGAATGGCTCAGCTCCTAACCTACCAAAAACACCTTCACTATCAATATTAAACCCATATCCATTAGATGGTTTTTGACCTGTTATCAATTTCATTTGTTCAGATCCTAATTCTGCTGTAAAAACTTGTTGCGCAATACTCAGTAATAAAAAAATCATTCTTAACTTCAAAAAACACTCCTGTTATTTCATTCATCCAAAAAAATATTTAATTTCTAACTCTTATCCAAATGGTCATTGAAAAATGACCCTTTTCTTTTATCTAGACTAATTATACATACAATATTAATTTAGATAAAAATAATGAAACATCTTTACAAACAAACCAAAAGTTAAAAAATTCATGATATAAGAATAAATTTCTAATTCTTTTTTTGTTAGCGGCTTTGACATTAAATATGATATTTTGAAAAAAGCGATCATCGTAATAATCATCAAAACCCAAAATAAAAGATGACTTACTATGAAAACTTTTGGTAACAAATGCATGAAATAAATATTACTTAAAAAATAAATACCCAAAATTTTCAATAAATTAAACATATGATTATCATAAAATGATGTTAACTTAACTAAGATGTTTTTCATGAAATTCTTTCTTGAAAAACAATTACAACATTACTTCACATTTATCCAATTGAATCTTCCATCTCCATCTGAATCAAGCGATTGATCTCTATCGCATATTCCATAGGTAATTCTTTAACAAAGCAATCAATAAAACCATTCACAATCATTGCTTGTGCTTGTTCGCAAGACAAACCTCTTGCCATCAAGTAAAAAAGCTGTTCATCATTAATTTTACTAACCGAGGCTTCATGACCAATATCAACTTGATCAGACTTTATATCAATAGTTGGATAGGTATCAGTTCGTGACAAGCCATCCATCAACAAGGCATCACACTGCACGCGAGACACAATGTTTTTAAGTCCAGCAATAACTTTTAGCAATCCACGATACGTTGTTCTGCCGCCATTTTTGCTAATTGATTTCGAAACTATATTTGAAGTTGTATTACTTGCAAGATGAATAATCTTACCGCCAGCATCTTGCTGCTGATCCTTACCTGCAATAGCAATCGATATAATTTGTCCACGACTTTGCTCACCTTTTAAAATAATACACGGATATTTCATCGTAACCTTACTACCAAAGTTACCATCAACCCAATCAACAGCCGCACGTTCGTGTGCAATTGCTCGCTTTGTCACTAAATTATAAACGTTACTCGACCAGTTTTGAATTGTTGTATAACGAATATAAGCACCTGGTAAAGCAACAAGCTCTACAACCGCACTATGTAATGAGTTATTACGAGAGACTGGTGCGCTGCACCCTTCTACATAATGAATTGAACTGCCAGGTTCTGCAATAATTAATGTTCGTTCAAATTGCCCCATTTGCGATGATTCGATACGGAAATAAGCTTGTAATGGTAAATCAACATGAACCCCGGCTGGTACATAAACAAAACTACCGCCACTCCAAACCGCAGAGTTTAATGCTGCAAATTTATTATCATGAGCCGGAATAACGCTTGCAAAGTATTTTTTGAAAATTTCAGGATGATCCTTAAGACCAGATCCGGTATCTAAAAAAACAACGCCTTTTTTTGCCCACTTATCTTTTAAACGTTTATAAATAACTTCTGAGTCAAATTGAGCACCAACACCTGCAAGCATTTCTCGCTCTGCTTGAGGAATCCCTAATTTTTCAAATGTTTGTTTAATTTCATCGGGAACAGTTTCCCATGATGAATGCTTACCCTTAACTGATTGTACATAATAATGAATATCATGATGATCTAATGCTGATAAATCTGCACCCCAGCTTGGCATAGGTTTTTTTTCAAAAATATCTAAAGCTTTTAAACGGAAGTCAGTCATCCAACCTGGTTCATCTTTAAGTTCTGAAATATCGGTTACAATTTTTCTATTTAAGCCTTTTTTTGCTTTATATCCACCATCTTTATCAAATTCATGAAACATAACTATCATATCCTTTTTTTTCTATCTCGTGAGATAAAGTTGCATCTCCAGAATGTACAATTGTTCCATCATGCATTATATGAACAAAATCTGGTTGTAGATAATCTAAAATTCTTCGATAATGCGTAATAACAATACCACTAGATTCTGGTTGTTCTTGTAAATAATCGTTAACAGCACCGCCAATTGATTTTAAAGCGTCGACATCAAGACCCGAATCAATTTCATCAAGAATAATTAATTTTGGCTTGAGCAAAAGCATCTGAACAATTTCTACTCGTTTTTTTTCACCACCAGAAAAATTATCGTGTAATCCTCGATATAAAAAAGAAAAATCAAGACCAACTTTTATAAATAACTGTTCTAATAACATCTGAAAGTCTGGTGCTGCAAGCGGTGATTGACCCGATGCATGATAAATTTCTTTTAAAAATTGAAATACCGTAACACCAGGAATAGAAAGTGGCTGTTGAAAAGCTAGAAAAATTCCTTGCTGGCTACGCTTCTGAATCGACATTTCTGTTATATTTACACCTTTAAATTCTATCTTACCATCGGTGACTGTATATAACGGATGTCCCATTAAAGTATGCGCTAAACTACTTTTACCAGATCCATTTTGCCCCATGATAACATGTAAGGATCCTGGCATAATAGTTAATGATAGTTTTTTTAATATAGTCTTTTCTTCAACCGAAACAGTTAACTTATCGAAAAATAACATAATAGAACAAAGCCTTTTTGTTTTTAGCATACAATAAAAGACTTGAAAATAATATGTAAGTTTTCTACTTGAACAAATTCATTCTTTTATTTTTCAAGATAGAATTTGCTGATAAGACAAAGAATATATTTCTTTAGTTTGTTAAATCGTCCTTCTTCAGATTTTTCTTGATCCAAAACCTGAAGTGACTCATAAAGACCTTTAAGCTCTTCTTCACTCATTTCATCAGAGAATCCGCTTTTTTCTTTATATTCATCAAGCTGCTGAACAATACTTTCTCGTTTTTCAGAATCAGCTTTATTAAAAACAAAACCTGCTGGCCACGAAAAAGTAGCATTTAATTGAACAATAGACCCAATAAGCAAGAGGTTTATTACACTTTTCTTCATACAGCATCCATTCTATTTGAATACATTACATCTTTTTATATTTGATTAATTTTCTTATTATTATTATAATAAAAGTAGATTTCATCACTTTTGGTGATTCTCACTAATTTTTTCCATCATAATAAATTTTTTATTATTTATTCAAGGGTATTTTTAATGATAAGACACAATAAACGCATACTGATAATTGGAATGTTTTTTTGCTACTCTTCAACATTAGTAAGCGAAGAAGGTGATCTTTCAGAAGTAATCAAAGAAGTTGCACAATCAACTTTACATACAGCTCAATCAGTTTATTCAAGACTACACCCAACTATAAAACAAGGTGTATTTCAAGGAATAACAAGCTATATTGCAGGTAAAACTATTGGAAAAATACAAAAAGCTGAAGCTTCTGGGCTATCGTATTGGCATTATTTTACAACCTCTACACCAAAACTCTCTTGTACAACTGCAAATGAATTAAGTCGAGAATTTAATGTACAAACAAATGAAGTAAATTTACCTGAACAAATTAATAAAATTTTAGATGATGAAAACAATAATCAAACAGGGCAGCATAAACTTATGCTTCTCTATGGTAAACCAGGTACCGGCAAAACGACTCTTGCAAAACAAATAGCTTTGAAAAATAATGCTGAATATTTTCATGTTCATCAAGATCAACTTAATCGATTTAATGGCTTAATCCAATCTCGCCTATTGCGTAGTTATATTGCAGGAATTGCTGATCAAACTAAAGATGGTCAAACATCTGTTTTACACATTGAAGAAGGTGCAAAGCAATTCATCCAGACAGGTCTCGACCCTGCTATCGATAAAGATCATGCTCAGTACCAAGAAACATGGAAATCATTTTTACAAGATATGAAACAACAACATCCAAATGTTTTGATTATAACCTGCACAAATCAAGAGAAATTTGATAGCGCAATGGAAGATAGAATGCATGCTGTTCATATCACCAATCCAACTGCTGAACAAAAAATAGATTATTTAAAATCTACATGCAAATTACATTTACACCAATTAAACAATGACGCTGCAAGTTATCATACTAAAAATGCAAAAACTCAGCTTCAACGTAATCAAGAATTAACTCAAAAATGGCATGTAACTTCAGAAATGCATCAACAGGCAAGTAATGCTCATAAAGAAGAAGTTAAAAATCAACAAGTCCCTTACACATTCTCACTTCTAGTTCGACCTTGGTTGTGGCAAACAGCATGGGAAAAAAACACGAAGGCTCGTGATCTTAAAAATGCTGGTTATTTTACTCCTATAGTAACCTACAATAGCAATGATTTACAACCAGGAGTTCCTGTAAATGCTGGGACAATAGAGCCAAATAAAAAAGCAACTCTTCACAACATTGTTCATGCTGCAAAAAAAGATTCTATAGCTCAAAAATCAACCGGGAAAGTTAATCCTAAAAGCAAAGAAGATAATAATTTAGAACCAGAAGCTACAAGAGAACAGGAACAAGGTAGTATCTTTATTAAAGCAACTGAGAATTATTCATATCGTAAGCTTGATGAAAAAGTTGTAGAGCAAGCACAAAGAGAAGCTTTATTATCTATTAAAAGAGCTCATGATAGATCAGCACAACAAAAAGATAAAAATACCGAAACAGAATATAAAAACCCAACAGATTATTATCAAATTGATTCTCAACAAAGAACAACGACAGTTGAAGTTCAAGATATTGATGGTAAACAAAAAACAATCACCTATCCTTATGGCAATATAACTCGTCAAGGAATGGTTAATGCTGCAACAGAAATTTCTGACATTGAAACAATAACTAAAAAAATAGTTATAAAAAATCGCTTTAAAAATATGCTATCAAAACTTCAAGAAGATCCTGAATTTCAAGAATGTTCAAAAATCCGTAAGATCCTGAATTTGAAGAATGTTCAAAAATCCGTGATGGAAAACAAAAAAAATAATACCTAGGTAAAAAGATTATTATGAATAAAAACAAACTTATTTTTTCTTTTATTTTCATGACAACAGCTATAGATACAATTTCATCAGCTGCAAAAGATGAAGACATCAATGTAAGAGAAGCTCATAATCAAAATGTGAGTAAAACTGATCAAGAAATTGGATTAAACTTTAAGCCTAACTATTCACAACCATGGAATGAAGCTGGTCAAGATTTAGCTAATATCCTCACCACTATTGTTGGAATCGATATTGAACAAGAAAAAAATGATCCTGATCATATAAGCCTAACATCACTATTGATGAATGAAACTAATGAATATGCCTTAGAAAGTAATGGTGGAAGACAAACATCACTATCTGCTTTTTTATTAGAAGGAAAAGTATATCTTCCTAATAAAATCAGAGTGCACGCTCAACCCTCTTCTACATTTCCAGGTCAATACGAAATCAGAATTGAAACAGTGCGTTTATGTGCTACAGATAAAGAAAAACATCCAGCTCATAATAAAACAGCAGAAACATTAAGTAATGTTAAAAACCACTCTTATTATAGCAATTTTGAAGAAACAACAACCCTTGAAAATTTAAAGATGGATCAACAATCACGTAAATTTCAAAACGAAGATGAAAAAGAAAAATTACTTCAGAATGTTTCTAAAATTCAAGGACAAGTCACTGGATTTGGAACTATAGAACGAGGAATGAGTAAAAACATTTTCATCATTGCGCATCCAATAGTCTTGGCCTATATCATTCAAAGTAAAAATGGAAATCGTCATCTAAAAAATGAAGACTCATTTGAAAAAAGATTGCATGATAATTTAAAATAAAAAATAGAATTTTCAGTATAAAAAAGCCGCTCTTTAACAGAGCGGCTTTTTATTTTCAAAACTAAATTTTAATATTCGTCATCGAATTGATCATTATCTGGATTCTGACTTTCATCTTCATAATCATCATCATCTTCATCATCTTCGAATTGATTTTCATCTTCGGTTATAATTGAAGATTCATAATATTCTTCGATTGATTCAATAATATCTTGATGTAAACCAACATTAAATTGAATATCATACGAAACTGAATTTCCAAGAACTTCTAGTAATTCTGGATCTTCTGGATTGCTTGCAACAACAATCAAAATATCTTTTTCGACTTGTAATGGAATAACCCCTTTTAAAATCAAAGTATCTCTTGAAAAAAGATCTAATAATTCATTTTCAAAAAAATATCCACTTACATCGAAATATGGTACTTGATAGATGATGCTTAATGCTTCAAGTAAGTCTTCACGCTCTATCATGCCTTCATCAAGTAAAAATTTATCTACTCTACCTTTTGCACGATCATGAAATGTCGCTACCAAAGAATCAGCTTCTTTTTGTGTGATTTTTTGATTGGTAAGTAATGCTGTTGTTAATCGCTGAACAAATGAAATATCTTGCTTCATGATAATCCTATCCTGTTTTAAATCCTATAACAAAACCTATACTACTACAACTGAGTTCAACCGCATGTTTTTTTGAAATTTGAGATATTTCAAAAAAAGCATACTGTAAATTTGTTACGCCTTGAAACCCTATCATTTTTTGAATAACTGTCATGTTAATCGTAATGATCAAAAGACCTTGTAACAGTGCTAATGCTATAATTAATAATATTCCAACAAGAATTATATACTTACTCCACCGCTTAAATAGTAGTCCTAATAAAAAACCAATCCCAAAACAAGATGTAAATCGAATGAAATCTAAGGAATTAAGATTTAAACTTTCAAACCAAATTTGTAATTCAGTTTCTCTAGTCCATATCATATTTTTTACATTTTCTATCATAACCATACCTTTATTTATGATGACCATAGACAGTATACGAAATTATGCAAAGAAAAATCAAGTAGAAAGAATATATATTATATTAAAAAAAAAGATGCCTTTTTCAAGACATCTTTTTTTAACATTTTTAACTTAATTGTTAACCAACTAAGTCTTTCAAAGCTTTACCCGGCTTAAATTTAGGAACTTTTTTTGCAGGTATTTGCATTTTATTACCAGTTGCAGGATTAACACCCACACGGCTTTTACGCTTCATAACAACAAATGTTCCAAAACCAGTTAATACAACCGACTTGTTTTGCTTTAAAGCCGATCCAACTGTAGCTAGAAAAGCCTCTAAAGCTGCTTTACAAGATGTTTTTGACATCTTTGTTAATTTAGCCATGCTTTCTAAAACTTGTGCCTTATTCATATAACTTCCTCAAATCTTTATATTCCTAAGGGCAAAAAAACTAGTACTAATGGCTAAATTAGTCGGTACTCAATAATTGTCAAGAAACTTTTTTCTAATTTGAAAATTAGAAAATATTTTTGGTGCCGAGGGCCGGACTCGAACCGGCACAGGCGTAAAGCCCGAAGGATTTTAAGTCCTTTGCGTCTACCAATTTCGCCACCACGGCAACAATTTTTTTTATTATGGAGGCGGCACTCGGAATCGAACCGAGGATAAAGGTTTTGCAGACCCACGCCTTACCACTTGGCCATGCCGCCAAATATTTAAATTGCAATGTAATATTTTATGGAGAGTGTGTTTTTTAATACAAAAAAACTCCAAAATCAAAGCTAAGTATTATTTATACGATAATCCTTATATAAAATTTACCATAAAATGTATTTGATGCAACTATTTTATGCTTTTTTTTCAATTTAACCTGTTTAAAAGATCAAATTGGTATGTTTTTTACTTCATTTCAAGCAAAACAAGGATCTCATAATTAAATTATGAGATCCTTCGAAATTAAATAACTAATAAGCTTTAAAGTCATTAGATCTAAAAATTTGAATAATTAAAAGTTTCATTTACTGCTCTGGTGCAAAATCTTCCATCTTTTTAAGTAATTCTTCTGCAGTAATAACTGGGACTTCACCCGGTTCATCAGTCATCTGCTCATTTTCAAATTTTAAATATTCTAATTGAGCAGGCCCTTGCGTTGGATATCCTTTTTCATGCCACTCAACAATGCCACCTTCATAAGCCCATACATGCTCAAATTTTGCTTTTTTAAGCAACTGAGCACAGTACCCACTCGACATGCAAGCATAATCAGCACAGTAGACAACATAGTGATTTTGTTTTTTAAATAAAAGCATCTTTGCTTCAAAATCATCGAAGTCAATTCTAATAGAACCTAAAATATGACAATCATCATATTCTTGAGCATCTAAAACATTGATAATAATGAGCTCTGACTTTTCTGGCGTTGACCCAAACCAATTACACCCTGTAAGAAATAGCGTAGCAAATAACAATAAAGCAATTGAATTTATTTTTAACATAGCTTGCACCCATAGTATTATATAAAATTATTTTACCAAACAATATTTAAACATCGAGACCATCTAACCCTTGTCCAAAAATCAATTGGATGTTTAATTAAATCAAAAATCCACCATGATTCATCACTATCAGATGACCAAAGTCTTAAAATTATTTTACCATGTATAAGACTACCATCTAACACACCCCATCCACGAGAATCCCAACTACCTTGACGATTATCGCCCATAGCCCAATATTCATTTGCTTTTAGATGTACATCAAAAATATCTCTTTCTAATGGTTCATATGGATGAAAAACATTTTTTGGGCAATATTTTTTTGCTCGTGCAATTTCAATAGGATTAATTCTATAAAATGGTTGGTCATTCCATTTCTTTGTAATATCAACAGTTCGACGGACAATACCTTTTCCAAAATTATTAACTTCAACTAAGTGTGGCTTAAATAATTCTATAACTGGATATTGATTAACATAAGGCTCATCTAACTTTTCACCATTACGATAAACAACTGTTTTACCATCTTCTATTTTGCCCTGAATATGATCACCTGGAATACCAATTAATCGCTTAGTCCAACTCACAACAGAAAATGAAACATATCGTTCATATAAATTCACTATTTTATTTTCTGAGTATTTATAAACAGGATCATTAAAAGATACAATATCACCACGTTGTGGTGCTATAAATAACGGTGTAAATTTATCCGCGAAAAAGCGCTCTCCTACAAGCATTGTGTTTTCCATCGAACATGTTGGAACTTGATACAAACCAAAAACAAAGGTTTTAATCAAAAAAACAATTGGAATAATAACAATCAATGACTCAAATGTATCTGCAAAGAACGATTTATTTGGCCGTCTATACCAAGTGATAATTTTACTTAACATTACATTTATTCCTTTTTAAAAAGTTAATCTAGTTTTTTCACTTATTTTATATTTTTAATATTAATTAAAAAGATATCGCAATGGATTAACATGGCTACCATTATGATAAATTTCAAAATGAAGATGTGATGCATCACGTCCACTCTTACGAACAGATCCTGTATCACCAACTGCACCTATTTTTTGTCCCTGTTTAACTACTTGTCCAGCAGATACATTCATTTTATACAAATGAGCGTATCTGGTTCTGTAAAATTCATTATGCTGAATTAAAATATTGTTTCCATATCCAGGCAAGTATTGTGCTTGTATAACAGTTCCGGCAGCCGCAGCTTTAATAGAAGTTCCTTTTACTGCTGCTAAATCAATACCATAATGAAATCCTGGAGTCCCATTTGCTTTTTTACGAGTTCCAAACAGAGAACTAATCCAAAAATGATGGAGCTCTAAAGGCCAATGAAATGTAAAATCTGAAGATGTTGGTTGAACTGATCGTTGAATGGTTGGATGTATCTTTTTATTTTTTCCAACAACTTTTTGTTTAGATTTTATTTTATTTTTTTTTCTTGCTTGAGAAACTTGTCGAGTTTTTTCACGCAGATCTTTAAGTTGTTTCTCATCTTCCGCTGAAATAAATTGAAACTCTTCGGTATCTTCATCTTGTTCATCTAAAATTTCTTCTTCTTTTTTAAATTCATCAAGAGCAAGAGATTTATCAATAAGAGCAGATTCTTCTAAAGTCTTTGCTAGACTCTCTTTATCTTCGAAAATTTCAAGATCATCATAATTTTCATTTTGTATTGTTTTTTTAAGCATAACAAGATAATGATGGTACTCTTCTTTGACCAAAATCATCTTTTTTGATTCTGCTTTAAAATGAAATAATTGTATAAACAATAGCAAACAAAGAAATGCCATGAAACATGACAATATAAGATATATTTTTTTTTCAAGATTTATATAAAATTTGTTAATTGTAAACTCCAGTTATAGTATCTATTTAACAAGTTCAATCTCATTTTTATTTATCCAGCCTATCATAGTTTTCGATTTAACTTGATAGTAAGATCCTTTTTGCTCTAAAACAACTACAATATCAGATTCAATAAGTTTTGATTTTCCATAAAATGAATCATCTGGACCAGATAAAACTACAACCGATTTTTTTGTGATGACACCTTCTATTTTCTGTAAATTATTTTCTTTGTAAAGCCAAGTTAATCCAATAAATACCCATCCCACCACAAAACATAAAGATATCATCTTATATATTAGATAATATCTTTTAAACCAAATAAAGGTTAGCATTAATATTATGAACAAAAGCAGTATTTGTAAAAACAGTACCGAAATAGTTAGTATATATTTTTCCATGAAAATGGCTAATCGCTCATACCAGTCTTCTTTATAATCTAGTTCATCATTTTTTTTAATAAAGTTTAAAGTATCATGTAATAACGTGAGCTCATTCCAACCGGCCTTTTTTTGAGCACATTTCCAATATAAAAGAGCTGTTCCTTTTTTTTCTTGTAGAAAAGAAGCTAAGCCCATATTGTAAAGAACAGAAAAACCTTTGTTTTTTATTGATGTGTAAACCACAAAAGCTTCTTGGTATTTACCTGATTTAAATAATAGATTTCCTTCATCAAAATAACTTTGATCAGTTGTCGCATAAACTTTATGAGCCAATAAAAACAAAATCGATGAATATAAAACTATTTTTTGCAAATTCATGATTTCTCTTTCAATAGTTTCAACCATTTCAATGATTTTTTAAATAAACTTTGCCGATTTATTTTATTATTTTTTAAAAATGCTGCTTTTGACATTTCACTATAAAACTTCTTCCAGTCTTCTATTTGATTATTAGAAAAATTTTGCAAAGTTAAATACTCTACAATTGTTTCATTATGAACAAGATCGATGTTTATTTTTTGTAATTTTGAAAAAAGATTTGCAAATGAACTATACAACAAGACAGGGTCTTCTTTTTTTGCAGCTAATTTATAATCTTTTTTTGCTCGATAAAATATAATAATTTTTTTAAAAGAAGAACTTTCAAATAGATGTGTTTTAATGAAATAACGATAGATTGCAAACAAAATCCATAATAAATAAAGAGCCCACAACAAGTAGCTATAAAAACTCAATGAAATCACAATTGGTTTTACAAAATGCAATGATTTATTATTTAGAATTAGACAATTATCTAATTTTGCTTCTTGATCTTCATCAATGGTAGATGAATCATCCTGCAATAGATCTTTCTCTCGATCAGTCTCATCTGCTTCTAAATGAGGTGTAACAATAAGATTCAATGAATTGCTTTGTAAGATTTCATAGACTTCTTTAACAGGATCAAAATAAAATATTTTTTGAGATTCAATATCATAGGTACCAGGAGTATCCATTTGAATAATGAATTCTGATTTTTGATAAATACGACGTTCATCAATTGTTATTGACTCAGAATCATAATATTTAAATCCATCTGGTAAATTAAGATCTAAAGCTTTCATAATATCAAAATTACCATCTCCAAAAATTTCTACTGTTAAGGTAACTCCTTGCCCAGCTTTTACAGATTCTTTATTTAATTTAATAATAATTTTTTCAAACTCACCAACTGCTGTAACATTTTCAAAGCCATCTTTTTTTGGTAATGGCATAACTTCAAGAGCAACTGGCTTTGCTCTTAAAGCATATTCAAATTTTTGTATTGGACTAAAAAAATTAAAAGATCCACCAGTTTTAAATTTTTTTTCTGGCCGTGCATCATAAAAATTTGTCTGTATACCATCAATAACTAAATTTCCAATTTTTTTTGGATATATATCATATAACCATTGCGTTACTGAATAATCATTATCTTTAATTTTTTTCATTCCATTCGTCGGTCTTTTTTGCTGCTTTGGAATTAAAAATTCATCTAAAGGGTCCATATACAATTGTAATCCTTCAACAAAAACTCGGTCAATAAATTGAATACTCAACTCTAATTTTTCTCCGAGATATACCTTTTTTTTATTTAATTTCACATTCAAGGCATATTTTTCTGTTTGATTTCCATCTGTTGAAACAACTTCATCGCCAACTTTAATCATGAGTTTATTTGATGTTATGACACGACCTTTTTTGTTTTTAATCTTTAAAGGGCCGACATCATACTTACCTTTTTTATCTGTTCTCAAGACAAAGCTATAAACATTTATAACTGTTTTAACTCCATTTTCTATAGAAACATTTTGAGAATTCATAGATCGTGAATATTTAAAATTTTCAAAACCTTGGATATGATTAATATCATAAAAAGTTTCAATGTTTTTTAATTCAACATGCAGCATAAATGGTGCCTTGATCATTGCTTGATCTATAGATTCATGATTCATATCTTGCATGCGTAATACAATTGATGAATTTGAAGCCCATAAATTAACTGAGAGAAATATTAAAATCGATATAAATTTACCAACTTTTTTTTCCATGCTGCCCCATATTTTTTTCAGTTACTTTATTTTTAATAAGCTGTTTCTGTATTAACTCTTCCTGATCTTCTAAAGATTTCATGACCAATGCATAATGACTATCCAAGCGCTCATCTTGCGATGCTTTTGATTCATATTGTGATTGTAACTCATTTTCAAGTTCAGGTTTTTTCATGATGGGAGCTACTTCTTTTTTAGTTTCTTTTTCATCTTGATCTTGATGCTGTTCTGGTTGCAAGTCTTTCAATGAATCTTGCGATGCATTTTTTTGAGCCTCATCTAATTTTTTTCCCATTTGATCTAATTCAGATTGTTTCTCTTCATCAGTTTTGTTTTTTTCATTTTGATCACTTTTTTTTCCTTCTTCATCTTTCAATGATTCATTTCCTTTACCTGACTCATCACTCTTTTCATCTTTTGATTGAGCATCGTCACCCTGCTGATCTGATTCTTTTTCATTATTTTCATCATTGTTATCATCTGACTTATCTTGATTACCATCATCTTTCTGTTCATTTTTCTTGTCACCTGAATCTTGGCCTTCTTTTTTTTCATTGCTAGACTCATTCTCACCTTTTTGATCTTTACCACTATCTTTGGGATCACCTGAATCTTTTTGATCAGATCCTTTTTGATCTTCATCCTTCATACCTTCTGAATCTTTTGACTCTTGATCATCTTGTGATTCATCAGATTCTTTTTGTTTATCTTCTTTTTGATCTTCTTTTTTATTATTGTCCATATCCTGCTGCTGCAAATGATATAAAGCTAACTCTAAATTATGCTTGGCCTCTGTGTTTTTATCATTACGACTTAATACTTTTAAATAATGATTAACTGCCTCTTGCCATTCCTTTAATTGGTAGTAACTATTACCCGCATTAAAAAACGCTTGCTCTTCTAATTTTGATCCATTTTTTGCATATTTTGCTGCTCTCAAAAAAGCATTTTGAGCATCTAAATATTTAGTCTGTTTATACAAAACATCACCAACATTATAATTCAATTCTGAATCATAAGGAGATTCATTCATTAAGTTAAGATAATACGCCAAAGCTTTTTCATAGTCTGCACTTTTATAAGATTGAACTGCCTCATGTTTTTGAAACAAATCATGAGAAAAAGAAACTGTTTGAGAATATGATGAACAAAAAAGAATTAAACAAAATATGATTTTCATAATATCCACTCCAAAGCAAAACTAATTAAACTGATTGCAATAAAACATGGATACTGTTCTTGAAATGCCTCAAATGTTTTATCCGAAAGTTTATCTTTTTCAAACTTATTAATTGATGTAATCAACAAGTTTATATCATCATCTGAATCAACTGCATGTACATATTTACCACCTGATTCATAAGCTAAATTCATAAGTAACTTTTCATTCAAACATGACATAATTACATTTCCTTGCTCATCTTTTTCCCAACCAATCTGAGAACCATCATCTTGAATGATTGGAATAGGAGCTCCATTTTTAGTACCAATGCCTACAGTAAATATTGATAATTTATCTTGAATAACTTTTTCTTTGACACCTGCTAAATTATTTGAAAAATCTTCTCCATCAGTAAACGCAACTAATAACTTTGTTTTTCTTGTTGGGATAGATTCAAAAACTCGTAACGATTCTTTAATCGCCTGATCAAGAGCAGTTGATCCAGATGCAACAGTATCAACATCAAGCTGATCTAGAAACAGAAAGAATGCTGCATAATCTGTTGTTAAAGGACATTGCATGAATGTAGATCCCGAAAAAACAATTAAACCAACACGTTCACAGGACAGATTATACAATAATTTTTTAATTTTTGTTTTAGCAAAATCAAGACGATTTGGTTTAACATCCTTGGCAAGCATGCTACGAGAAATATCAATAGCTATAATTAAATCTCGACCTTCTTGGGAAATGTTTTCTTCTTTTTTGTCCCATTGCGGTCGTAAAAGTGCTGCTATTAAAAATACTGTTCCACAAAAAACCAGTAGAGTTTTAATAACATTCCTCATAAAAGAATAGTTATGTAACATCATTTTAAGATAACGATCTGCTACTATTTTTCTGACTTGTTTTCTTTTTTTCATAATGCGAATTATTAAAAAAAACATAAGTAAAAATATCAAATAAAAATAACGAATGTTTTCAAATGTCGCAAAATGTATTCCAAATTTCATCATAATATTGTCCATACAAATGTTGATAGAATGAGTTCAGTAAATATTAAAAATAAAGCGATCCAAATAAACGGTATAAAATAATCATGGTACTTTGTAAAAACATTATCCTGATACTTACTTTTTTCTAAAGCATTTATTGCATCATAAATTTTTGCAATATCTTGTGCTTTTTTAACATCAAAAAATTTGCCTCCAGTTTCATCTGCAAGTTTTTCTAAAAGATCTGTATTAAAACTCATCTGTTGCGGTACCATACCAAATCTTGGATGATTCTGCATAGCTAAACCATTGTTACCAATTCCAATAGTATAAACTTTTATACCAAATGATTTTGCAATTTCGATTGCTTGGCTTGCGGGATAATCATGTTGAGATGGAGCGCCATCAGTTAGTAAAATTATAATTCTACTAATAGCTTTAGATTTTTGTAATCTACGAGCCGCAGTGATAACAGCTTGTGATATAACTGTTCCATCATGAATAGAGTCGCGATCATTCATTTTGATAGACTTAATCATTGATTTCAACATCACTTTATCTGGAGTTAATGGACAACGAGTTATAGCATAATTTCCAAAAACCACTAATCCAATTTCATCATTATGACGCTTTTCAACAAAACGAATTGCCTGTTCTTTTGCAATAGTAATCCGAGGTCTTCGATCATTTAAATCATCAAACAGCTCCATACTTCTCGAAATATCAAGAACCATCATAATGTCAATTCCCTCGACAGTTACCTTCGATTTTTGATCTACAAGTTGAGGCTTTGCCAATAGAGTCAACAGAGTCATACATATAAATAATCGTAAAAAATATAAAATGTAAGTTGGTAAGAACAGTTTTTTTGTAGATTGATTTGATAAATAACCTACAAGTGGGTATTGATATATTGTTAAACGCGTATAATTCTGACGAATGATAAGCACTACAATAAAAAGTGGAATGGCAATATACAACCAATGTATGTATGCAAATCTAAAGAATAAATGCATCGTCATGTTCCTTTTTCATATGCACACCATTATATCTTCTGATTCTTGGTAATGTACCATGAAATATCATAAAACAAAAGACCAACTGATGCAAAACATAAGATAAAAACAAAAAAGCTGTGATTATATAATTTTATGCTGACAATGAATCCGCGATATACCAACCATGATATTGCTGACAATGAGGACACTCTATTTGTAGCTGTTCATGAGAATATAAAATAAATTGCGCTAACTCTTCTTGCGATTCATAATAAACAGCATGTATCAAACGACTTAAAATTAATTCATTTACATGGCAAGCACAATGAGCCCACAAATAACCTGCTGTAAGATTAAGATCACATTGATTACATTGAACACCAGCATTTTCTATTTTTTGATCATCAAAAAACAAAGCTGATGCAATAAAAAAATTACAAGTTTCTTTTAACATGAAATAATAATCATACAATGCTTTTTTGCTACGATCATCCTGAACAGATAAAACATTTGAACTGTTGGTAAAAATTAACAAAAATATAAAAAACAAATTACGCTTCACCACATTCTCCTCATTTTTAAAATGTACTTAAGCTATCTCTTCTCCAGGCTCAACAGACTCATCTTTAATAAAAGTCCATTCTTTATATTTATAACAAATAGGACATTTCATTTTCTGTTGATTGGCAAAAAATAAAAAAAAATCATCGGTAGGACCTCTTTTCAACAAAAAAGGCAATATGGTAGATATGGTAAAATCGCATACTTTACCTGTAAGATCACCCATAACTGCTGATGGGGTTAAAACATATTGGCACTGCTTACAAATTATAGCCATAAGGAATCTCTTCTTGCAATAAAAATTGTACTTTATTTTTTAAATAACATTCTTTCTGCATCATCAGCTACTTTTTACTTTTTCATGACCAACAACTTCCTAAATCCTTTCAGAAAATGAATAAAAATGATTCTAACTTCTTTGTTTTTATCACATGAATTCAAGACGGTCAATCTTCTTTTTCAGAAAATACAGATAGCAAAAATGATGAAATGTTTTATAAAATCCCACTTTTAAACTTTTCCATTTGTCGCAAGCAAAGATAGACAGAATTGATAAGAGAAATATTTTTTGATCTAAAGACGAGTGTTTTTTATAAAACCAATAGATAAAGTATGTTTTTAAAATAAATCTACGCATATCTGCAATAAAAATTTCATGAAAATATTTTTTGTAATATTAAAATTTTAAATAATTATTTGCTTACGGCTTAATTTTTATTTAAAAACAGTAAAAAAAAATACCAACTTTAAAAAATCTGAAAGATTTTACAAACATATAATAGATATTTTCGGTAAAGAAGATGTATCAGAAATAAAAATAACATTCAATAGAAAATGAGATCACTTCAAAAAAACTATGGTTGCAATTCCGTTTGCCAATAGAGTCAACAGAGTCATACATATAAATAATCGTAAAAAATATAAAATGTAAGTTGGTAATAGAAATTTTTTTGTAGATTGATTTGATAAATAACCTACAAGTGGGTATTGATATATTGTTAAACGCGTATAATTCTGACGAATGATAAGCACTACAATAAAAAGTGGAATGGCAATATATAACCAATGTATGTATGCAAATCTAAAGAATAAATGCATCGTTATGTTCCTTTTTCATATTCATATCATTTCATCTTGAGATATTTCGTAATGTATCATGAAATGTCATAAAATGAAAGATCAACTGATTGAAATGAATCTGATTTTAAAATATAAAAAACTCATGTACATAATCAAATATTGTATACATGAGTTTTTAAAATTCAATATTATTCGGTGATAGATACTTTTACAAAAACAATATCAAATATCTACTGTTCATTATTTTTTACTATTTTTTTTATTTTTTAAAAGAACTATATCAATTTAAGTCATAATTCAAATACTTAACTCTAATTTTTAACTATCTAGCGCTTCTCGTTGAGCTACTGCTTTTTGAATAACTTCTCTTATCTCTTCACTTGCTACATCAAATATGGTCTGACCTTGATTATTAACAAGATCAACATTTGCCCCTGCTGTAATCAATATTTGAATTATTTTTGAATAATCCATTGCTACCTCATTGCTCATCAGAACCACCAACATTAATGTCGCCTCGCTATCAGAATCAGTTAGATTAATATCTGCGTGTGCATCTATTAACATAGCAACTATTTCTATATACCCATTTAAAGCTGCAAGCATCAATGGTGTTTGACCATCATTAGATTGAGCATTCACATCAGATCCAGCTATAATCAAGACTCGAACCATTTCTACATGCCCACTAGCAACTGCAAAATCTAATGCTATATCTTTATTTTCATTTCTAATATTTGCTTCTCCTCCTGCAGTAATTAACGCCTGAACTGTATCTAAAGACCCACTTTCTGCTGCAACCATCAATGCTGTCATTTCTCTATTATTTAACAACAAATCATGAGGTCCCAATGGATCTGACTGAGTGTTAAGATCTACTCCCGCAGTAATGAGTAACTGAACTATTTCTATATGCCCACCTACAGCTGCAAGCATTAATGGAGTATACCCATGATTATTCTGAGTATTAACATCTACTTTCGCAGCGATTAATATTTCAACTACTTTTATATAATCCATTTGAATTGCAAGTTTTAATGGAGTATCACCATTATCATCTTGAGCATTCACATCTACACCAGATCGAATGAGTAACTTTAGAACACTCATATTATTTTCTCTAATAGCATCTCTTAATAAATTTGGTATGTTGATAAGATACCGTAATATCGCTGATCCACTCGATAATTTATAGTCAATTACAGAGTCAAATATTTGTCCTGTCAAAATGTCTATATCAGATTGATTATCTATTGCATGCCTCAATCCTTGTTCTAAGATTGTTTGCATTCTCTCGATAATTATATTCTCTACATTTACAACAATAGTATGCATAAAATGATTATCTACATCTGCACATTCATTTCCATCTTCTGGAATAAAATCTCGTTGAGTTTTTAAAAAATCATCATAATTTAATCCAATGAGATCAAAGCCTTTACGTAGTGGAGCATATTGAGTTTTGAATGTATCTATAACTACATCACGAAAGGATTGCTGTTGATTTTGATCTAATAGATCCGATTCTTTTTCTTCTCCTGCAACGATTAATAAATTAACAACTTCAAGGTTATTTTCCTGAACAGCATCTGTTAATATATTTGGTATGTTTCTAAGATACTGTAATATCACTGATCCAATCGATAATTTATAGTAAATTACATAATCAAATATTTGCCGTGTCACAGCATCTATATCAGATTTATTGTTTATTGCCTGTTTAAATCCTTGCTCTAAGATTGTTTGCATTCTCTCAATAATTATACTTTCTGCATTTATAACAATTTGAGACATAAAATCATTATCTGCACATTCATATCCACCTTCATCTTCTGGAATAAATTCTCGTTGAGTTTCTAAAAATTCATCATAATTTAATCCAATGAGATCAAAACCTTGCCGCAGTGGAGCAAAATTAGTTTTACAGTTATGTATAACTTCATCACGAAAAGATTTAGATCTTTTTTGATCTTGAATATCATTATTATCAGATTTACGCTTACGGTTCTGCTCTGACCTGTCTGATTCTTTTTCTTCTCCTGCTGCTGCATAAAAAATATCTATATGAGCACATAATATTATTGTTAACAAACTGATTTTCTTAATATTCATGGCTTCAACTTTTTTCAAAGTTTAAATAATTGTATATTTACAGATTATCAAAAATTACAATCTGAAGTAAAAAAACTGTGATGAATAAATATTAAACTCAATTTTAAGTAATTTAAAATAATTAAAATAAAGATGATGTGATAATTAAGATAGGGTATTTTACATATTTTTTATTTATACAGGACTTCCGCAATAGTTAATAAGTAATTCATTGAAAGATCTCTCCAGATCAACTAATTGAATGTTTTTAAATTGTTTAAAAGAGACGCGTTTTTACGTTTAAGAGCTCTTAGAGCTTCTTCAGGCGTTTTTAATCGTCTCTTTTTTTGTTCAATAACAATATGAGCGTATGCTAAAAAAACTGCGGCTGCATGATTTAACTGAGTTTCTATTTTA